>Ga0265292_1000077_pt1 | contig 209369 bp, 186 predicted proteins | sample Munlanlewell296A_FD_189080 | JGI IMG/M metagenome (GOLD analysis project Ga0265292, IMG submission 189080) | Leachate microbial communities from a municipal landfill in Southern Ontario, Canada - Leachate well 296A | ecosystem: Engineered > Solid waste > Landfill > Unclassified | place... | reverse complement strand
GTTTTTGACCGATACCCAAAAAATGACGCGAAAAAACATCATAAAAACTAACTTACTGTTGACAAGCGCCTGGCACTTCCACGCCATTTTTATTGCATGTTTGGCCGCCGGCACCGCTACCAGAACCGCCAGGTCCGCTATTGCCCTGACCGCCAGATCCGCCATTGCCTTGCCCATTTTGAGATTGGCGAGGAATCCATTTATCCAAATTCGGCGACACTTCCATCCGTTTAAATTGTTGCGGACCTTTTTCCCAAGGCATTTGATCTTCAGCGCCTGTTAATTCCGCCATTTTATTGTCAAATTCTTGTTTCAAATTTTCCACTTCGCCAAGCGCCTCTATCACAGCGTCAACATCCAACGGTTTAACATTAAACAACCCTTTCACTTCAGCGCCTTTTGTTTTTGCTTGAGCCAATAAATCCTCCAGTTCTATTGTGTCAATCTTTTGGCGCTTTAATGTCTTGATTTGTTGCGCCGCTTTATTTGTCTCGCGCGCGAAATCCGATTGAAATCTGCCGAAGTTACTCATTATCATGATTGTTCTCTGATTTTCCATTACATCATCCATTTGTCCGAAAAAATCATTTTGCACCATATCAAACGCGTCTTCGGCGCTTTCTTGTATTTTTGCTTTAGCCGCGTCGCGCGTTTCTTTTATTTTGGCAACCGCGGATTCAAATTGCGAATAAACAGCGGATAAATCAATCCCCTTTTTGTTTAAACGATCTACTATTAATTTAGAACGTTTTAATTTACGCTCTAAATTTTTTACCTGATTATCCATTTCTTTAACGGTCTGCGGCCAGCGAGCAAGCATTTCCAATTGACCGCGGTTTTCATCTAAATCGCGCATCAAATCAAAAATATTTTCGGCATTTTCCATTTTACCTGCTTTGATGTCAGTAATTGCCGCTTTCACTTTTTCCAAACTTTCACTTACCGCCGCAGGCACAGCCACATTTTGTTTGGCTAATTTTTGTACCTGTTTTTCAAATATCTTAACATTTCTTTCAATCCGTCGCATTTCACGTATGATATTATCCATTTGTTCCAAATTGCGGCGTTCTTCTTCCAAATCGCCCATCTTCTGCCCCAATTCGCTCATATCTAAATCCATGGCCTCATCTGCTGTGGCGGATAAAAATTTTTCTATAATTGTCTTCAATTCTTCAATTTTGGTTTTGATGTCGGAAGAAATTACCACTCCTTTTTTTTCAAACCGCGCCACAACAGCTTCAAATTGCTTTAATTGCCTTGCTACCTGTTGAGCGCCGCGTTTTATGTCTTTTAAAATGCGCGCGTTATCCGGACCTCGCATATTCTCTGGGCCTTGTTGTCCTTCTCGCTGTCCTTGTTCTTGTTGTCCTTCTCGCTGCTTAAAATTCTTTGGCTTATCTGTCGGCCGCCCCATCTCTCCACCATCTTGCGTCCCATTCGGCTGATTCCACTGGTCGCAACCACCCTGTTGTTCAACACCATTCACAAGGCAAGTGGACGGCTGAGGATTATTATTTGGAGCTGGTTGCGTTGAATCAGAAGGAAATGGTTGCGGCTGTAATTGCGGCGGTTGTAAAAGCTGTTGCGACCCATCCGCAGGTGTCGGAATAGGTGATATTATTGGCTGTGTTTCAACACCATCTTGCGCCAGCGCCTGATTCGCGCGCAAAGTTTGAATTGCGGCTTTAAAAATTTGCGGCAACTCAAAATAAAAGGACTTGGCAGGCGGCACCGCCAATACCAAACCACTAACGAAAAACACACTGATGATAAATATTCTAAAAATATTTCTCATATGTTTTTGATTAAAAAAATTAATTAATAAAAATAGACAAATATTTAAACTGAAAAAATTTTGGAAAAATTAGCCAAATTTTGAAAATTACAGCCAAAATGGTATTTGGCGATAACTCCATTATATCACTTTTTGGATTATAAATACAACGATGGTTATTGTGGATAACTTTTGACTTTAAAAAGATAACATTAAGAAAGATTTGCCTCGCGCAATTTTTCCGCTCTGACAAATTTAATAAATACAAAACCTTCTTTTTCTTCTATTATTACTTTTACTCTTACGCCGTTTTTTGTCTTTATTACTTCTATCACAGTCCCAATACTAATAGAACCGTCAGAACGCGGCACTTTAACTTCCAAACCGTAAGGAAATTCGGTTTTTAGATTTGCTATCTCCGTCTCCTCCACTGCACCATTCTTTCTTGATTCTGCGTCCTTCAACATTGGCTCTAAATTATCATGATTTGATTCAGACATATTTTTGATAGTAAATAAGGTAAAAATATAATTATCCGACAACTTAAACCATCCGCGGCTCTTTATCTTTATTTTCCTCCTGCATTTTTTGGCCCGCTTCGCTGGAGCTTAATCCCGCCTCGACTTGCGTTGGGCAAGGCGGACGAAGCGAGCCAAATCCTTCCAATGCCCGCAAAATTTCCAAAGGCAATGTAAAGATAATCGTGTTTGATTGGTCAGAACTTACGTCATTAATTGACTGGAGAGTCCTTAAATGAAGTGCTCCGTTGGCTGAAGACAGAATTTGGGCGGCTTTTGCCAAATTGCTGGCCGCGATCGCCTCTCCCTCGGCCTTGATAATAATCGCCCTTTTTTCTCTTTCCGCCTCGGCCTGCTTGCCAATCACCCTTTTCATTTCTTCCGGCAAGGTGATGTCTTTTAATTCCACATCATTAACTCTGATTCCCCAAGGGTCAGAGGCCTTGTCAATAATGCTTCTGATGCTTTCCGAAACCCTGTCTCGCTGGGAAAGAAGCTCATCCAAATCCACCTGGCCCACGGCATTACGCATGGTGGTTTGGGCTAATTGCGAAATGGCGTAGTAAAAATCCTCCACCTCCAAAATCACCTTGTCCGCTTCTCGGACTTTGTAATAAATAACCGCGTTGACGCTCACTGAGATATTGTCTTTGGTAATCGCCTCTTGATTGGGCACATCCACCGCTCTCACCCTTAAATCCACCTTGCGGTAAGAAAAGAAAATCGGCCAAACTAACCGCCAGCCCGGCTCCATCAGACCAACATACTTTCCCAGCCGAAATTTAACCCCTTTCTGATACTGATTAATCTGCTTGATGGAAATTAAAACAATAAAGACGACTGCTCCCAAGATGAACCAAATTATATTTGGCATATGATTGCGTGTTAGTTAATTAATTAAATTTATGTAAGGAATTATGTAAGGAATTAATTAAGGGTTTTGACTAAAATTGAATTACATACAAGCCCTTGTCTTCTATTTTTTTCTTTTGGCCAAAATCATCAAGGTTGAATTTAAAGACAAAATTTACTTTCTTTTCAATTTTTCGGCCGGTATATTGTTTTATTTTTGGATCCCATTCCTCTAAAATCAAAATGTCTCCTTCTTTAATTCTAAAATCCGCTAACCTCAATTCAAATTTCTTTTTTCCGGATTTTACCAGTTTAAAATATTTTGGCAAAATTTTCTTTTTGATGAGAGACATAATTCTTCTTTTTACTTCCCTCTATCCTCAATAAATTTCCCAATTGACCGGTCGTAGGTTTTTTCCGCAGCTGAAGAAAAACAGCAAGCGGGCAATTCTCCAAACTATCGCCGGATAGCGGCACGGTCGGGACATTCGTCAAATATTTTGACCAACGGCTCTTCCCAGTCGAAGCAAGTGGATTGGCCGCAAAGTTTTTCAAACGCCTTAACGCAAGACGGGTCAAATTTAACGTATTCTTGCAGTATAACCGCCGTCTCTTCCATAAATCCGCCAACCGTGCCGTCAGAATCATCAACTCCGCTCCGACAGAGCTTGTCATCAAGCCGCAAGAGCATATCAACGAGAACTTTTGCCGTTTGCTCGCTTATTGGTAATTCGGAAACTATCTTTGACAAGCGATTACATCCTTCCGAAAGTGAATTCTGATACGAAAACCAAATACGAGACGGGCCACTATATGGTTTAATATACCGCATAGCGCCAGTAATCAAGTTCTTAATTGCCGCCAATTCTTCTTTACTTAATTCTCCCAACCGGCCACTGCAGGTAGATTGAGATGCAAACCGTTTGTCCTCGTCGCTAAGCGGCTTACCGCCAGTTACGGCCCGAATCGCTACTGCCACCATATGCTTACAAAGCGTGTCATTCTGGCCGAGATAACATTCACAAAGGCCATAATCATAACGGCGCGCTTCTACTGATACACGATAAGGTTTTGTGCCGAGCACGACGGCTGAATATGCGCCGATTCCTTCTTCAAATTTCGTCACCTTTCCTTTCTCATACAAATCAACCGCTTTCTCAAATGTCGGCACATCAGTCGCGAATTTGATTTTGTCTAAATTATATTTTGGAGGCATAAGCTATTTGCCTTTTTGTTGATACTCCAACAACTTTTCGGCCGGGGAGATACCGCCAAGAACCTTGTGCGGAAAGTAATTCCAGGCATCGGTTACCAGCTCAAGCACGTTGCTCAATTCTGAAGCGTCTCCGCCGCGATCAAACATTGCCACGACCTTCATCATGTCGTCGTTATCTTCCTCGTGATAAATAGCGTCCCGGACATGATCCAAAGTAAAATCGCTCTCGGTTTCCTTAAGCATATCCACGAGCTCCTGCTCAAGCTTTTTTCGCCGCTCAAGAATTTGTTTACCCCGTAGCGAACTGGTATGGGGTTGTTTTGATTCAATTTCCATATATTTACCGTCTGTGGACAACTTTCCTTGTCCTATGATATAGTGTAATTGATCGTAAGATCACTGACTTTAGAGCTAAAGGGCCTCGGCAACGGGGTCTTTTGTGCGTTTACAGGATGATTCTCTTGACCAACAGAAAAATTCTTTAAGCTCAAAAATATCGAATATCTTGAGACCGCTTTCCCTAAGCTCGTTTAATTCACTAGAAATTCGTCCAGCAGTTGCAAATAAACAAACTTTTTTACCGGTACTCATTAATTTCTGAATCGGATCAGCAAAATCACTGTCTCCACTCCATAGAATAAAAGTTTCTGCGCTGTTTCGCTCACAATCAAGAAGCATATCAACCCCAATTTCAACATCAAAGTTACATTTCATATCTTCAATAAAATATTCTCCTTTTTTATTCATATCCGCAAAACGCTGGTTTAAATATTCAATCGTCCCCACCTCATATTTACGAAGCAATGCTCGACGAATAAACTGCTTCACAAGGACTGTTGAATCTGCGGGCACGCTTGAGGCGTTGATAGAAAAATTAAGTATCTTGACTGGCTTTGTGCGAAGAATGTACTTGCAATCCTCTGCTTCTGTCTTTTCTTTCTCGGATCGCTCATTATCAGATAGGTAACCATTATAGAAATTAACGGCTTGAATTGTGTCAAAAGAATCCAAAAACTGCTTGAGACGCTTTAAGTCAATGTGCCACCCAAGTTTTTCGCTCCACGGCCTTACGTTCGCATAATCAATATAAACACGAGAGTTTGCATCAAAAACACTTTCAAGTCGTTTGATGACCTCCTGTTTATTATCTGCGATGTCTTTTATTCTTTGTGTTTTCGGCGTAAACATATAATTAGCTCACTTTTTGGTATCGGTAATGGTAACGAATATGATCATTCAAAAATTGCCCGTATGATGAAGCGTGCAAAAATTGCTGAAACAAATGTTCCGGTACATTAAAATACTGATACACATCACCGGATGTAAATTCCACTTCCAAAGTAGCCGACTGTGGATCGTAGCCAATTGAACTAATATTTGTTGATGTAACCGGCGTTCTTTGCATAAATTTATTTTATCAAAATTTCAGACATCTTTCGACTTTTCTCGCTCGTCATTGACTCCGCCAAAGCCGAATCAAACAATTCTTTGAGTTTTGATTTTTGCCCAAGGAGCTGTTTTTTGTAATCCTGAACCGCGGAAAGTTTAGTGACAATTTGCTTTTGAGTTTTGAGTGGTGGGAGAGAAATCTTATGATTTTCTAAGTACTGCCTAGTCACTCTCCGCTGTCCTGCGCTACCAGTCATAAATTTTGCCCCAATTTTTCTAAATTTCTTATCGCTTACAAGATAATATAGAAATCTATTAAGTAAAATCTTATAATTTGACCGCAATACGTGAAATTCCGTACTCCCAAAACCGATGCCATTTTTCATATTCTCGACAAGTGCGCCTTTCCCATTCTCAAAGCAAGGTGTTATTTTTGCTACAAGTACATCGCCATCTTCAAAAAAAGTGAAACCATTTTTAACTTCGTTAATTTTTTTATCCTGCCGGTTAATAATCTCTGCGCTCTCCGAAACGTTTGCCATCGCTAAAAAACTCACGCCGGTGTTTTCTGATAATTTATTAATCCCGGCTTTGCTAGGATTTATTTCGCAAACTTCCTTGAGTTTTTTGACTTCCCAATTCTTGCCGGCCGGATTTAATTCTTTATACAGAAGCGATTGAAAAAGTTCGTCGGTTTTTTGAATAAGCTCGTCATTCAATTTCTGTGCCTCGGCGATTTTATCCAACCGCTCAACGATTTGCTTTTGGATTTTGAGAGGAGGGAGAGGGATTTTTATTTTTTCAACATGCTCTTTCCTTAAATTATAAATTCCGGAAGTTGTCGCGATTTTTCTTCTTAATTCTCGTTTGAAAATCGGCGTTAGTAAAAATAAGTGAGCATAGTGCGACAAAAGTTTTGTATCATCAAGCCTCAACCTCACAAGAAACGAAGCAAATCTCATCCCTTTCTCTTTTTCAGTAACAAGAGCAGAGCGACCAACTAAATCAGGGTTGCCATTGGATGCAACCATCACAATATCGTTTTTATCTAATTCGCCATTTTCATTTTTTGGATCAATGTATTTAAGATCGTTTAGATTTATATGTCCCTCCTCAATATTTGGTATACGCAAAACCGCAACAGCACCGCCCTCATCCTTGCGAGACCAGCTTATGCCACGATCAAATTGGATCATGCACTCTCCTAATTTTTTTGTTGGCCAAGTAGAGTTCATATACAAAAGAATGACGACACAAATAAGAAGACGCTCACGACCAGAAACCCATATAAAGTTTCTGGCCACCAGTCGGCCTTAAATTCTTTTTCCTTGAGCGGCTTACTCCAATATTCATCTGGCAAATCTTTTATTCTTTGTGCAATACCTTTTATATCGCTTCGTATCAAATATAGATGTCGCCCAAAGCTAGTGAGAGCAATAACTATGAACAAGCTGGCCGATAAAATCGCTAACACCTCGTTTTTAATTAAATCACTGCGAACAGAAATTATAATTCCTGCGACAGCAAAACCGATGGAGCTGATAGTCGTTAATGCCTGAAATCTTTGAAGTATCAGTTCCTGAAGTGCGTTAATCTTGAGTTCCAAAGAAAATTTCTTTGCCTCCCTAATATTTCTATTATTTTCCAAACTTTTATGTAAATCTTGCATAATATTTATCCCACGGTTTTCATATTTTCTTCAAGATTACTCACGATATTTTCAAGCCGGTCTATAAGATGATTATAGGTAAGTAGTTCAATGCCATTTAAACAAGAAGAAATACGCTCAAAATTCTCTTTCCAAACAGAATCGTCCTTTCTTGTGCCTAAAACTATCACACATTTTGATATTGGTTTTTTAACTTTTACACCAAATTTCTGCAATTCTTCGCCTTGCGCGTTATCATACATTTTCTTGTAGCCTAAAACTTCTGGTATCGCCCTACCTAATTGTGGAGAGAAGCAGTATTCGGTAGAAACGCCACCAGCCACCGTTTCGGTTTCCATAATTTTGAATGCATCATCCCTTGGAGACTTTAGCTCAAAAATAACATAATGCTCTAAATCGTGCTCAGCAAGAAGATCAAACTTTTTCCCTGCAACTTGCCCCTCTCTTTTGGGATCAACATACTCAAGCCCAAAAATAAGACATCTTTGTTTTCTAAATTTACCGCCGTCTTCATCAATCCAGTCTTGTATAAAAGTTTCATTCTTGTCTAAATTGCTTTTTAGAAATGAGATGTGAGATTTAAGAATGTCAATTTGAATTTTTGGAAGATTGGAATAAAAAGCACTCTGCACATCCTTGTCAGTCAAGAATTTTGAGAAAGCGGAAATAAAATCTGTACTATTAATTTCGGGGCTAGATTGATTTTTTGGAGTACTATCCACACTCAAGGAATTAACAATATTTATTTGGGCTTCGTCCGGAAGAGTTTTAATAGCATCCAAGATATTTTTTTTAGTTGCGTTGGCCTTTATAAAATCGGCTTTTTCCGTATCTGTTGCTGTTACTTTAAGTAAATCTACATTTTGTCCAAGAAAAGCTTTTAGTCTACCGCCTGTTCTGCTCGCGATAGTCCGGCAGAAATCTAAATAAGCACGCATATTAAGTAGAAATCCGTCACTAACCTGCTGAAATGTTTTCATTTCCTCGTTTAGAGTAAAATAAATTTTTGTATTGGGATTTTCTTCAAGAAACTTTAAGATATTTCTATAAAACGGGAACTTCCTTGTTTTTTGTTTATGCTTAAAATGCTCGTGGAAACTATAACCCTTATCAAAGTAGAGTTTTGAATTATCATACTGCACTTCTCTGAAATTATTTGGGTCAAAGTTCATATCAATCTTTTAATGCCACTTAATGCCGACTCAAGTTTTTTCTTCTCTATTTCAATCTCCCCCAAAATCTCCTTCGGTTCGCGATGATTAACCTCTTCCTCGCCGTTGTATGGGCTATAAGTATTAGCCGAGAGAATATAATCGTTCTCGGCGATTTCTTTCACGGTAGTAAACCACGAATAAGGCTTGGCGACCGTTTGACCCTTGCCCCAGAATTCCAGCAGTTTTGGAATATCGTTTTTATATTGCGGACCGAACTTCTTGGCGGCCGAGAGCGACGAGCCGTCGCCTTTCATATCAAAAAACCAAACCTTTTCTTTTTCATCAAGCTTTGGCGAGGACTTCTTTTTGAAAATCAGAAAGCTTGTTTTTACTCCGGCATAGGGTTGGAATACACCGGCTGGCATTGAGACAACCGCCTCCAGCTTCGCGTTCTCAAGCAAAAAACGGCGAATGTCTTTGTCGTCTTTGTTAGTCCCAAAAAGCGAACCCTCCGGCAAAATTATGCCAGCTCGGCCGTTTGGTTTGAGAGAGTTGATGACATAGCCCAAGAAAAGAACCTGCGTCTTATTAGATTTGACCGGAAGAGTTGGCTTTATGCGTTCCCGATCAACTTTGCCGGCAAATGGCGGATTGGTAAGTACGACATCAAATCGGCGCAAATCTTCTTCATCTTCGGCGCCGGCAACCGTATCCTTTCTGCGAACGTGCGCGCCTTCTATGCCGTGCAAAATAAGATTCATCAACGCGAGGCGAACCATTTCCGGGTCTACGTCATAACCGTGAAATGTTTTGGTGGTTAAGAATTCCCATTGTTCTTTATTCAGTTTGTCGCCATAGCCGATTTTTCTGTTGTCGCGCTCTTCAAGATTTTTAGTATCGCTGTTTTTATATTTCAGCCATTCATAAACCGTGATCAAGAAGCCGGCCGAACCGCACGCTGGATCAAAAATCGTCTCGCCGATTTTCGGGTTTACCATTTCCACAATTGCGCGAACAATATGACGAGGGGTCAGGAACTGTCCAAGCTCACCGGCTGATTCAATACTGGCAAGAAGCGACTCATAAAGATCACCTTTAATGTCGGTGTCCAGATTGGAAAATTCAATGGTGTCGATAATCTCTACGGTTCTTTTAAGCGTTACCTCGTCGGGAATGAGAAGTTTTGCGCCGTGAAAAATTTGGCGGATGTTGGTGTGGCCATTGTGAAGTTCGTCAATAAACGGAAACACCTCGTCCCGGACAAATTTATATAAATTGTCGCCGATTTTCTCACGCCAGCGAGACCAGCGAAATTTTTCAGTTTTACCCTCAAAGATAGATTTATGTTCGCGTCCGGTAAGCTTTTCTTCTTTTTCCATTGCAATATCCTGTTCCTCGAGCATTTTGAGGAAAAAGAGGAAACTGATTTGCTGAATACGAGTAACGGGGTCTTTCAATCCTGCGCCCCAAAGATAATCGTTAAGTCGTGCAACCTTGCCTTTGAATTCCTCTCTTAATTGTTGGATATTATTTTGCATATTGTTGGGCAAAAACACTTTCGTTTAGTTCTTTGATAGTAGTTTTTAATGTTCCCTCATCAAAGACCCGTAAAACATAATTGAGTCCGCCGATGTGCTGAAAAATCGGTTCGTTGAATATGGAAACCTCTATCGGTGAGCGGCGAGCAATGTATTGGCTTTTAACTAAACGTAAAATCTTGGCCTGCTCCGGCTCAAATTGCTTATCAATCATCCACGCTTCAAATAGTTCGCCGATCCGGTCTTCGTATAATTGTTCTTCGGTAGGGAGATTTTGAATGCCAAGGGCTGTTTTTATAAAGTCATTCAGTGTCCCAATTGGATAACGATATGCTTCGCGCAGATTCACCTCATTGAAGTAAAACTTTGGTGAATTGAGACGGTCCGCTAAAATTTGAGATTCGTCATTTGAAAGTTCTTGTCCGTCTTTTACTTTTTTTACCAACGGCTCGGCTTGTGCGAGTTCCTGAACCTGCCGCTCCCATGCCGTTTGATAATCATCTGAATCTATTTTTTCTCCTTCGGCTCCAATTTCAACATAGGCGCGTTTTATGACGACATCAATATTTTCTTGAGCGGTCTCTGCAACCTGAATAAAACCGGCCGGTACCTCAATATTTTCCTCAACAAAATCCTTAACTTCGGTTCCCCACGGGATACCAGCTTTGGCTTTGGCGATTTCTGAATATGGATTATAGCTTTCGTCATTAAAATACTTAGTAACGCCGGCAAAATCATAAATCCTAAATGATTTTTTATTAATCCGAGAATCAAGACGACTGCCCCGGCCACGCATCTGCTGATATAAGATTGGTGATTGTGTTGGACGAACCATTATGATGTTTTCAACTGCCGGAGCATCTATACCCGTATCCATCATGCCGACTGAAACCGCAATCGTGGGCATTTCTTCGAGCTTAAAGCGGCGAATGGAACCGCGCGGGTCTTCGGTGTCGGAAGTAATGACCTCGGCAAACCTACCCTTATATTCAGGATTGGCTTGATTGAAATAATACGCAAGTTGGGCGGCGTGGCGTTTGGTGACTGCATAGACAATAGCCTTGCGCATTTTCATCGGTTCACGCTTTTTTTCTTCGACAAAATAAGCTTGAACGACCTGCTCATTTCTGGCTGGAATGTTTATCTTTCTTTCCAAATCTTCCGGACTGTAATCTTCGCTTTCAAAATTTACACCCTCAAGCGATACTTTCGTATCAATTTGCACAATGTCATAGCCGGCCAGAAAACCATCTTTGACTCCGCGACGGATACTGTACACAAAAGTCGGTTTGCCTTTTTGTTCTGTCTCATCCCAACATCCGAAAAGTTTATAAGTATTGCGATCAACATATCCGCTGGGCGTTGCCGTCATCCCAATACGAATGGCATCAAAGTGCGAAAGGACACTGTTATAAATTCCAAAAATTGACCTGTGGGCTTCATCGGAAATGATCACATCAAAATAACCGCTGGTGAAAAGCGAAAGTTGGGAGTAGAGAGTTGGGAGGGTCGAGATAATAATTGATGATTCATCACGCTGTTTGCCGCCATAAAGCAGTTTTGATGGATAATCTTTTAGAATTTCATCGAATACTTCCTTTGTTTGGACTCCAAGGTCAATGCGGTCGACTAAAAAGAGCGCGCGATTGGCAAGGCCTGCTTCAAATAACCGCTTGAGATAGAGAGCAACCGTGTCGGTCTTACCAGTACCCGTTGCCATAACCAAGAGTATTTTTCGTTTGCCTCCCTCAATGGCCTTATCCATAATCTGCATCGCTTCTTTCTGGTACGGCCGAGGCACTCGCCATTCACTGCCTTTATAATACTTTTCCGGAATAGGGATGACTGACAACGGTTTTTGCTCAAGCCGGAGGATTTGGATTTTTTCAAGATCGCGTTGTGAGAAAAAAGTGGCGACTTTTTGTTCCGGCCGATATTTATAATCCCAAAAATAAATTTCTTCACCATTTGATAAGAAAATGAAACCGGCATTGATGGATTCCGCATATGAAAGAGCTTGTTGCTTGGCGGAAGCCGGATCAACAGAAAAACGTTTTGCCTCAATAACCGCTATGGCACGACCCCTTGAGTCTTTAAGAATATAATCGGCGCGGCCGTTCTGTGAAGTCTCTTCCGTAGAAACCTGATTTTTATTTTCAATATCCCAATCAGCCTCGCGAAGTCTGCGATCAATAAGAATCCGCGCGTCGGTCTCGCGCATAAACTTTTTTCCTGTTGTGTCTTGTGTGGGCATATTATTTTATTTCCTTAAATTGCTCCCTAGTCTGATATATAGTTTCTCGCGCATTTGATCCATCACTCGTAAACAATGATTTCCAATCGTAGTCTTTTAAATTATTCTTCTTTTTCCACGCCACATAATCTTGATAAGAAAGAGGGGGCTGTGGTAATTTACCTCCTAAACTTATTAGAGGAGTTTCCGGCTCTATTAGCTTGATATAAGCAATTGCATCATCTTTTTTGTAAAAACTATCAATTCTGTATAGAGGATATCGGTTAAAATTTTTGTATGTCACAACGCACCAAATATAGTCGGCTGGAGCTGAATCGTGATAAATAGTAGTCGCGATAAGCCCGTCCGATTCAAGTTCAACTTTGCCCTTACATAAATACAGAACGAAAAGCCTATCGTCAAAATATTGTTCTCCTTGAAAGGTAATCATTTTTTTAAATTAGTTTATGTTCCTTAAAGCTGAAATAATTCGCCTTGCTTACAATCACATGATCGCTTATATCGATACCGAGAAGCTTACCGGCATCAACCAGCTGCTTGGTTAGTCCCTGATCTTCTTGTGATGGCGACGGATCTCCAGCCGGGTGATTGTGAGCGATAACAACCTGCGCGGCCAAATGTCGGACAGCCGGCTCGAACACCTCTCGCGGATGAACAAGATTGGCGTTCAGTGAACCAATTGAAATAATTTCACGTTTGATTTCCTGATTTCTTGAATCAAGAAAGAAAATAACAAAATGTTCTTTCTTATGATCGCGGATATCCTTGAGTTCGTCCCAAACATCTTTTGGTGATAAAAGCAGAACAGACTTTTTGTTTTGTAAAAGCCGGCGGCCAAGCTCAAAGCAGGCAACGATCTCCGATGCTTTCGCGCTACCAAGCCCAAAAGTATTTTTAAGTTCTTTAACCGAGGTCTTGGCCAAACCAACACCGCTAAATTTTCTTAAAATTTTGCTGGCCAGTTCAACAACGTTAATACCCTCACTGCCGGTCCGTAAAAGAATTGCCAAAAGTTCAGAATCAGAAAGTCGCTCGGGTCCGTATTTTTCGAGTTTTTCACGGGGCCTATCAACTTTTGGTAAATCCTTTATCTTCATACTTATTTTTATTCAGCGAATTCCTTTGGCATAAAGATGATTATTTTTCGTTTTCTATCTTAAGTTTCAGCAAGAATATCGTTTCGGTGCGAAGTTTGGCTTTTACACAATCTTTCTGTTTGGCATCCAACAGTTCGCCCATGCCGGAAAGGATGTTTTGATCAGTCATTTTTTCGAGCGAATCAATACATTTCTGCAGAAATTCCTTGAAACTCATACCTGTCCGAGACTCAACGATCTTTTTATTCACCGGCCATTCGTTCTGTAGGAAATACCAGACGTCAAAAATGTCGCGGTTGGTTTTGCCAATACGCTCGTACATGGCACAAAGCTTGTGGGCGAACATATCCTCCTGCACCATGACCTTCATGGAGATGCCGAGATATGACTTCACTTCATACTTCGAGCCAAATTCACGACGGTTAATTTCGACTTTGATATTTTGAGCACCCGGAACCTTGTCGTCATAAGCCAGGACATAAAACAGATTAAAACGTTTCTTTTCTGCTTCTTTTATTGTGCCGTAATTCTCTAAAATCTTTTTTATTCGTTCAAAAACATAATCTTCTTTTTCGGCATCAAGTAAATCAAAATCTAAATCCACTGAAAAGCGGTTTAGATTATAAAAAAGATAGACGGCCGTGCCGCCCTTAAATCCCAAAAGAGGTCCGATAGTTGAATCGGTATAGACATCCTTAAGGATTTTGATGAGAATATTTTTGTGCGTTGTGGTGTTAAGCGTCATAAAATTTATTTTATCTCTACATTTAATGCTTCACGATATTTTTTGACCATTTTTTCCATACGTTTATTGCCGCCATAAATGGGAAGTATCTCAAATACTTTGTCCCAATTCAAAGGGCCAAGGTTATCAAAGTGATAATCTATATTTAAATAAACCACATCCAAAAATGCGCGCTCGGGAGTTGCGATTGAATAATTTTCCTTACTCTCAATACCGGCCGGATTGGTGAGGATGGTGTCTTTGACTCGTTTATAGGAATATGCATGACCATCAGCAGTGATTTCTCGTTTGGTATAAGATGCGACAAAAATTTGATTGTAGTGCTGAAAAGTTATGCCGGCCTGGCCGAGAACGGTCTCGAAGCTCACATAGGAGGGAGTAAATATCTTTGTGGCCAACTCGAATTTGTTGTAATCTTTATCCTTTGCGTAAAAACCTCTGCGAATACGACAAAGATCTCCGCTTTTGGCGTAGTAGTTAATCCTTACTCTGGCCGCATCAGAACTGGCCTCGCCCCAAAGTAACATTATGTCTTTGGCCGATAAAACCGTCTGTTTTGAACGTAAAATTGTTGAAATATAGTCGCCTTTTTCCATAATATAGTCTGTATGTTAGTTTAAACCTTACTTACAGTATCTATTTTATGCTATAATGTAAATAAGCGCAAGAGCTTATGGACATCACACTATGAAACTCCAATAAAAATTTATTAGCGCGGATGAGCCGCGAAGTGTTGGAGCGGAAAAATAAGTAAGCTGTATATCTAATACACCTTACTTATTTTTCCGCCGGTATGAAATTGCCACACAACGGATGGACAAGATATACGATGACAAGATCGACGAGAAAATCAGCGAGGATTTTTACAAAAAGAAATACGAGCAGTACAAAGTTGAGCAGGAGCAGATATTGGACAGCCTCAATAAGCACAAAGACGCCAACATGAAATACTTTGAAATGGGAGTGACGGTTTTACAAATGGCCAAGCAGGCATGGAAAATTTACATCAACCGGGACAAGCTGGAGATGGTAGACGACAAGAAACTGCTTTTGTCCCTGATTTTTTCGAACACCACGCTAAACGGTAAAAAAGTCGAGGATTCCTTTCACAAAGCGTTTAAAATCATCTTTGACCGAGTAGGCGAGCGCTTATGGGAGAGAAAATAGACCAAAATAAAATATTCGAACATCTGATTCAGCCCATAAATAAAGAGAAAAGCAGAGCTTTTGGCTCTGCTCATCCCATATGGCTCCGGGGTTTGGATTCGAACCAAAATAAATGGCTTCAAAGGCCACTGTCCTACCATTAGACGACCCCGGAATAATTATTTTTAAAAAACTCTTTAACTTTACGCGTTTTATGTCTTCAAATATTTCCTCATAGCCAAGCTGGAAGAAACAAAGCCCAAGAAAATCAGGCCGAGCAATTCCGCGCCAAAAAACAGCGCGAAATTTTGAACAAAATATCCTCTTAAACTAAACCCGCTGCCTTCAAAAAACTTAACCAGCACAGGGTCAAGCAAAGACACCGCGCCATAAACAATTCCTAAATTTATTAACCATGCCACCACGATTAAAAAAAATATTTCCACCAAAAACGGCAAACGCACGAACCAATTGGTGGCTCCAACTAATTTCATAATGCCAATTTCCTCCCCGTGCATAATTATACTCAGGCGAATTACATTAAAAATAGTTAAAAAAGCGACAATTGTCAATACCAAGCCAAGAAGAATCCCGCCCTGCTCAACGCGGTTGGTAAATATACCTATTTTCTTAATCACCGGCCCATGGTCGTCAAATGTTTTTTCTTCAATCAAAGAATTAAATTCCGGCAAATCAATTGTTTTGATTATTTCTTCATAATCCGCGGCATTTCTCGCCTTTATCACCAAAACCGCGCCCAATGGGTTGCTCCCGAGCTCTTCCAAAGCATCTAAGACTTCTTTATCATTTTTATGCTTGATTTTAAATTCTTCCAGCACTTTTTCTTTATTTTTAAAAATGATATTTTTAACTTTTGGCTCTGCTTGAAGCGTCTTTTGAATTTCCGCGATTTTTTCTTCTGGCGCGTTTGTTTTAAAATTTAAACTGATATCAATCCTCTCTTCCACTAACCGCACCGCAGTTTCAGTAATGCCGCGCACTAAATAAACTGTGTCAACTGACACTAATGTAGTAATTAAAATCAAAATAGTGATTAAAGAAAGGCCTAAATTTCTCCAAAAATTCTGCCAAGCAAATTTAAGAACACGCGAGAAAAAAATAAACATAATTTTTAAATTACATATTTACCTTTAAGCTGGTCATTGACAATCACGCCCTGCTCAAGGGTTACAACGCGGCGGCGCAGCATATTAACGATTTCCCTATTATGCGTTACCAAGACAATTGTAACGCCCAACGCGTTTATTTTTTTAAAAATTTCAATTATTTCATGGGTGTTTATCGTGTCAAGATTGCCGGTAGGTTCATCCGCGACAATAATTTTGGGAGCGTGAACCAAAGAACGCGCTATAACCACTCTTTGCTGTTCTCCGCCGGAAAGTTGGCCAGGATAGCGCCTTGCTTTTTTATCCAATCCGACAATATCCAAAACCTGCGGAACAATCTTATTTATACGTGAGCCGGAAATACCGCAAACTTGCAAGGCAAAAGCCACATTTTCAAAAACCGTCTTTTTTTCCAGAAGTTTAAAATCCTGAAAAATCACGCCGATCTGCCTGCGAAGAACTGGAATTTCCGAGACCGGCATCTTGGCGATATCTATATCATTAATTAAAATTTCTCCGCTGGTGGGGTGCTCCTCGGCAATCATCAATTTCACCAAAGTTGTTTTGCCAGTTCCGCTTTGCCCCACAATAGACACAAATTCACCATGCTCAATCTGCAAGTGTATATCTTTTACAGCCACAGTATCGGGCGGATAAATTTTACTTACATCTTTAAAATAAATCATAAGGAGTTTGCCGCAAAATACGCTTTTAAAGGTCTAATTGCAAAATACCATTCTGGCCGCGATTTTCAAAATTGGGCTAATTTTCCAAAGCCGGCGGCGGGAGTTGCACCCACGACCCACGGTTTACGATACCGTTGCTCTACTAACTGAGCTACGCCGGCCCAATGAGTCTATTGCCAATTTGAAAATTATAGCCAAAATGGTATTTTACAACAGACCCCCAAGAACATTAAAAAGCGAGTGAAGGGAATCGAACCCTCGCCTCAACCTTGGGAAGGTCATATACTGCCATTATACTACACTCGCTGGCAATTACTTGTCTCACAAATTAAATTTTTATCCACTTCCAGATTTTTGCTTTCTTTAAAAGCTCATTCAAATAATCTTCCACGCTCTTCCCTTTTATCAAAATATGCCGAGCGTTCCATTCCTGTTCTTTATTTTTATCCAATCTTTTATCTTCCAATTTAATCAGATGATATCCAAAACTTGTTTTAACCAATCCTGAAACTTGGCCTTTTTCCATTTTACTTACCGCGTCTTCAAATTCAGGCACCATAGCTCCTTTGCTAAACCAGCCTAAATCCCCTCCCTTGTCGCGCGTTCCGTCTTCGCCAAATTCTTTAGCCATATCTTCAAATTTTGAACCGTCTTTAATCTTGGCTAAAATTTCTTCAGCTTTCTTTTTTGCCTCAACGTTTAATTCTTCATCAATAGCCGCCCCAACCTTACTCTGCAATAAAAATGGAGTGATGATTCTTTTTTTAAAGTTTTCCAAATCCCAATCATAATTGGTCTTTACCATTTCTTCAGCTTTTTCTTTAGAAGGAAAATCCTTAATGAAATTTTCCACTTCCGCGTCTACCTCTTTAGCATCTAAAATGATATTTTTTTCTTTAGCCAATTTTTCTAAAATCTTATTTTTAGCCAAGCGCTCCCAAACGCTGGTGAACATTTGCTTTTCAGTCGGAGCCGCGCCAGACGCGCCAGCTTGTGAAGCATAAAACTTTCTAACAGCTTTCATGTCACCCAAAAATTCAACATAACCGATGTAGTTGGAATTTACAAATCCTGCTGGCAAATGAATAATGTTTGCCACAAAAAGCGTAAATCCGTCAGTAGCTATATTTTTTTCCGCACGATAAGAAACAAATCCTATGATTGAAAAAACTATCACCGCGAACGCGGCCAAAAATCCACAAAATAAATATTTGATATTTGTCTTTTTACCTTCGCCTTCTTTTTGGACGCATTCTTTATCGTCTTCAATGATTTTAAATTCGTTTTCCATAAATTAAATTAGAATTAAATTAAATTAAATTTTTCCAAAGAAATAACGCCACCACAAAGACGGATTACTTTCTCTTTTATTTTTCCCGACAATATCAGCGGCCTGATTAGATATTTTTTTTGTATCCGAGGTGATGATGACAACCCGTTCCCCTGGTTTGACTAATCCAAAATTCAAACGCGCCTCTTCCTCTGCCTTACGATTGCTTTCCAAATCGTCTAACATTTCCAAAGTTTTGATTTTCTTTTTTTCCAAATTTATTTTGATTGTTTCCAGTTCCCGTATTTCTTTTTTAATTTGATAATCTCGCAAAAATGCTCTTAAAAAACCAATTAAAAAAACAATTAAAAAAATCGCTGCCAAAAAGATAAACAAACGGCTCCTGACAAATTTTCCAATGAAAGAACTGTCTCTATGCATAACTTGTGGTTTAAGTTTAACAAAAAAATATTATAAACGCAAGCGCGCATGCGGCTTATTTTAAGCCGTTTAATCTATTTTCCAACGCGGCTTTTAACCGCAATAAATCTTCTTTGGTTAACCCTTCCAGCCGCGCTAAAATACGCTCCAAACTAAAATTGCCATCAGTTATTTCCTTAAATTTTTCCTTTAAAACACGACTGATTTCTTCCACTGCTTCAGTTGGCCGGCGCGCCGCTATAAATTTCAAAGACGCGGCATTGTCGCGGCCTTTGATGAAAATCGCGCCAAAACGAAAAATAGTTGGAAAAAAACCCTTAATTTGATAATTCGCGCTGTTGATGTTTTCCAATGCCAAATTGGAGACAATCTTATTTAAAAATCCTTTTTGCTCCGCGATGATAATCCTTTGAGTTGTTAAAAAAAGCGCGTTTTTGCGCCAAAAAAAGATACCGCGCAAAAGGATAAATAAAGCAAGACATAAAGAAAAAACAAATAAAGCCACGCCCCAATAGCCACGGCTAAAAAGCGCGAACATAAAAAAGAAAGGCGCTGTGATAAGCAAAAAAACAAAAAACCAGCGCCAAAAATATACTAAAAGCGAACGACGAAAAATTTTAATCAATTTTTCATTGGCATTTAACTTCATATCTTTTTTGAATTATGAAATTTGTAATTCTTTTTTTTGCTGCAGACTAAACGCCGCGTCTGCAAAAAAGATAAAGGCGCGCCCCTCTCAATCTTTTTTATGAATTAGCGCTTTGCAATTGCTTCACGCGCCACATCTCTGTCATCCCAAGGAATCTTTTTTTCACCTGCCACGCACATGGCTTGTTCAGAGCCCTTGCCTGTGATTAAGACCAAATCCCCTTCTTTTGCCAAAGCAATCGCCTTGTCAATGGCCTCGCGGCGGTCTAAAATCTTAAAAAGATTGACGCCTTCTTTTTTACCAGCCGCGCCCGCAACCACGTTCGTGTGTGCACCCGCGCCTGCTGCGCCCGCGCCCGCAATCGCGCTCGCTTCCACGCCTTTTGCCACCTGATTGATTATTTCCATGGGGTCTTCGTCATAAGGGTCTTCATCTGTGATAAACACAAAATCCGCGTTCATACCGGCTAAACGCCCGAGTTCAGGCCGTCTGGCTTTATCCCGTCCGCCGCCGGTAGAACCCAAAACATGAATTATTTTTTGATGAGGTATTTTTTTTATTGTTTCGTACAAACCGGCCATGGCTTTTGGTTCAAAAGCATAATCAACCAGCACTTTGAAGTTTTGGCCTGCTTCAATAAATTCCTGACGGCCCGGAATATTTTTCATGGCGCTGGAAGCAAATTTAATCTTGGAGATTGGTAAGCCGATAGATAAAGCCGCGGAAATGGCGGCGAGAGAATTATAGATATTAAATTTTCCTAAAAGTGACAAAGAAAATTCCTCGCCTGTCACTTTAAAAGATATGCCAGTCCCCTCTTCTCGCGGGTTTTCCGCAATAATATTTTCAACTCCAACGGCTATCGCTTCCGCGTCAACAGCTCCAACCGCGCCGGCTGCGCCAACCGTTCCAACAGCGCCGAAATATTCTTTTTTATTTAATCCAAAAACAATTTTCTTCTCCGCCCAAAAATTTAAAAAGTATTGCGCGTGTTCATCATCTCCATTAACAATTATTGTTTTAGGAGGAGCGAATTTTTTATGATATGTCTTTGACAAGGCGGCAAATAATTTTCCTTTCGCAGCCTGATAATTGGCAAAACCGGCGTGAGCTTCAATATGTTCCGGATATAAATTAGTCAAAACAATAATATCATAATCAATATTCAAATGCCGAAATTGTTCTATGCCTTGCGAAGTTGTTTCAATAATCGCGATTTGGCAGTTTGCGCGCGCCATGCGCCGCAAAAATTTCTGCGTTGCAAAACGGCCAAGCATGGTCATTTTTTTATCGTTTAATTTTTCCCAACCGCCAATCTTAAAAAAAATCGTGGAAGTGACGCCGACTTTGAGCCCGGCGGCCTCCAAAAGTTTGGCTAAAAGATAAACCGTGCTGGATTTGCCGCCAGTGCCTGTGATTCCAACCACAATCATATTGCGCGAAGGATAGCCATAAAAAAAAGCGGCGGTCTTGGCCAAGATAAAATGATAAAAAATGATTAAAAACGCAGGCGTGATTTTACGAATTAATGATTTCATGCAAATAATCTTTTAATTTTTCTAAAAACGCCGAATATGCGCGCCAAAACAAAAATTTTCGCAATTTGCAGAGCCATCTTAAAATACCCGCAAACGCCTTTTAATAAATCACTTTTGGGAATTTTTTGCAAATGCTCCAATCCTTCTAAAATTATAACTTTCACTTTTTTGTCTTCCAATTTGGCAAAATAATTCAACGCCTCTTCCACCTGATAACCTTTTAATAATTTTTCAGGCACCCCTTCAAAAAGCTTGCGGCGCAACGCTCTTTGGCCGCTAATTAACGGTATAGAATTGTTTATTTCATAAACATTCCTATACTTAGGTTGAATGCCCACCACCATATCCGCTTCTCCATTTTTAACAGGATTCACCAAATTTTCTAAATGCTCTTTGGTCACGCCTAACAAATCAGCGTCAAAAAACAAAATAACTTCGCCTTGACTGGCGCGCACACCAACAATTAAGGCCTCACCCTTGCCCAAATTTTTAGGCAGTGTTAAAACAACCGCCCCTGCTTTTTGAGCTAAAAAAGCAGTATTGTCGCGAGACCCGTCATTTACAACAATCACTTCATCAAAAATCCCGGAATTTTTAATGGCGCGAACCAAATCATAGATTGTCTTTTCTTCATTATAAGCCGGAATAATTGCTGAAACGCGCATAAGAATTAAAAATATGGAAAAGAGATAAAAATCATTCTAAATTAATTTAATTCTTGCTTTTTGATTCTGTTTTTCGCAAACTAACCTCATAAGCGATTTCTTCTATTTTGCGGCGGGCGTTTTTGGCTTGGTCAAATTTGGTACGCAAATATCCGGTAAAATTAAATTCCACTAACGCGGCCATAGCATCCTCGCTTGTTTCGTTGGCGCGTTTTAATTCCGCCCAATTGCGTTCCGTTGCCATTTTCATTGCGTAGCGCTGAATCTCGCCGATTAAATCTGTGAGTCCGCCCAAATAGGTTGAAGGCGCGAGATCCAAACCAGCCACCTGTCCGATATCTTCTTTAAATAAAAATTGGCGAAAAAGTTCGGCCTCGGCGTATTCTTCCATTGCTGATTTATAAATTCCCTCGTCATCCGAACTAATGCTTTTTTCCTGCGCCTTCGCGGCTTTTTTAATATTTTCCAAAGATGTTTTTAAGAGATTGACGCCGGTCTTCCAATCGTTTCTGTGAAAAGAAAAAATGGCCTGTTTGGCGGATTGAAGAGCTGTAGCTGATAATTCCTGCACTACCCGTTTTTCTTTTTCCCAATTCGCGAAAATTGTTTTAAGAGATGAAAAATATTTTTTGTTGATGGACATAGATAATTGATTGAAAAAATCATAAATTAATCACGCTTTGATAATATCATATTTTTATTTTTTGGTCAATAATTCTTTAATCGTGTCAACTGGAAGTTAATTTAATCATTTTTTATTTCTTGACTGATTTTAGACATTTTAGTAAGATTCGTTATGGGAACCTTACGCAAAAGGTCGAACACAGTCATACCAAAACAACTGGGTTTATGGTGTGGTTAAGGAGTTTTTATAAGCTTGCCGATAAAACCGCGCAAGCAGGAGGTAGCGCCATGTACGAGGACATCATGGACAAGGAAAGACACGGAGAATCCCTGCTCACACACTTGTGCGCGCTATTTGCCATTCCGCGCGCATCAGGGAACGAAGGCGGCGCGGTTGCTTATGCGATTCATCACGCGCTAAAGCGAGAATGGAGCGTTTTTTTCCAATTTCTTGGAATAGACGCAAGCGGCCGACTAAACGGCAATGTGATTCTGCAAGTTCCTCCCACTCCAGGGTACGAACATAAGCCAGTTGTTGTTTTGCAAGCGCACTTGGACATTGTTGGCGAAAAGAGCGCCAAATCAACTCACGATTTCTTAACAGACCCTATTCCCGCTTACCTTGACGCGGAAGGTTATATTCGCAGCCGTAATGCATCAACCACATTGGGCGTAGACAACGGCTGGGGCGTGGCTGCTGCCTTGGCAGCTGGTGATGACGCAAGCTACATTCATGGACCGCTGGAACTTCTTTTTACCATTAGCGAAGAGACAGGTATGGACGGCGCTTTTGCCGTGCATAAAGAGATGCTAAAAGGACGGATACTTCTTAACTTAGATTCTGGATCAGAAAAGGAATGTATTTTTTTTGTAGGTTGCGCTGGCGGTGGTAATACAACCATCACAATACCATTGCTTTACAAAACTGTCCCTGTTGGATATAAACCCATTCGTGTCAAAGTACAGAATTTTAGGGGCGGCCATTCAGGAGTAGACATTCATCTTCATCGCCAGAATGCCATTAAGGTTTTGGCAAAACTCATTACTGCGGCGTATTATCACAAACCTAAAGATGCGATGATTTCCTTCTGCAAAGGTGGTAGTAAAAATAATGCCATTCCTCGCGAAGCCGAGGCAGAAATTTGGGTATTGGATGACAGCAATTACGAAAAAAAAATCGTACAATGCTGGAATGAAATGTCCATTAATCCAGATGACTGCGCCAAGGACGAAGCAGGACAAACCATCGCGCCGTCCGTTTCAATTGAAAATATTTCATTTGAAAAAGCTACTCAACCTCTATCAAACTCTTGTGATATTCTGTGTCTTCTCAACTCTCTGCCGCATGGATGGATGGTTATGAGCCGTGATATTCCTGGCAAGGTGGAAACCTCTACCAACTTGGCCATCCTTAATTGTGAAGGAGATAAACTTACGATTCTTTGCAGTACCCGCTCCTTCAAGTCTGACCAACGCGACACTCTGCGCGTTGACATTCAGTGCTTAGGTGAAATAGCCGGCGGACACGCAGAACAGAACTGCGAATATCCTAACTGGGCGCCGAATCTTGCGTCGCCTATCTTAAATATGGCAAAGATTGTCTACAAGCGAATTAATAACAAAGAACCTGAAGTTACTGCTGTTCATGCCGGCCTTGAATGCGGCGTGATTCGCGATTTGGTGCCGGGCATTGACTCGCTGTCGTTTGGCCCGCATATGATGGACGAACATACTCCAAACGAGAATCATCTCGTGGCATCTGGACAACGCTCATTTGATTTTCTCAAAGCCCTGCTCAATGCTGTGGCTATGGACCAACTCCAGCCACGCGCATAGTTCTTTCACTATTATTGAATATCTAAAACTAATTACTGATTTGGCTAAGGATTAACTCCTTAGCTTTTTTTAAAAAAAAATCCGGCAATCTCGCGAAAGGCGTTAGCCAATCTTGAGATTGCCGGTCGGGACATTGCGTCCCTAAGGATGAGTTGATGGTGTTGCGGTTGATGCTAACCAGCTAAAATTAGCTGGCGCTTCTTTTTTTTGATGCGACCGCTACCCAGCTAAATGGCACTGGCAGCCGCCGAAGTGCGGCGGTGGGCTACTTGCCGCCACCCTTCTTCTTGTGGCTGTGGCTACCCTGTCCACCGTCGCCACCCTTGCCTTTTGTGGCATTGGTTCGCTGGCGGTCGGCCTCGCGCTTCTCGCGAGTGCGCGACTCGGAAACAGGGTCGTGCTTGGTGAACACCCCGTTTCCAGGGGTTCCGCGGGTGAACTTGTGGGTCCCCCCGCCGTTGCCCGACGACCCGCGGCCAGTGGCGACCGTAAGGTCGCGGCGGTTTGCGGCCTCCAGAAGCTTCCGTAGAATCCTCAGGTGGACAAGCGCCACCTGCGTCTGCCGCTCGTGCGCGGCGAGAACGGACTCGCGCGCATCCTTGAGCGGCTCGGCTTCCGCGTCCTCATCGCACTTGGCGATGAGCGCCTCGAGCGCGGAGGACGCGGCCTCGGTGGGACAATCAAGCGGATATTCATCCGCCAAGTTGCAACGGAACTCCTTGTAGAGTTCCCCCTCCCGCGCGTACGCCTCTTCGTTGATGACCCGGACTTTCCAGTCCGGCGCACGGTAGTTATCCGCGCCCTTGTTCTCCAGGATGAGCTCATGGCGGATGAGCTCCTTGCCCGCAAAACTTTTGGCCTCGGCGAGCCGCTGATGGATCGCCTGGCGAAATTCCTCATTCTCGGCCGCTTCCTTGGCGGCCATTTCAAGCCGCGCGGCACAGCGCGCTTCGTCCTCGGCCTTACGCGCTTCGACCTGCTCCGACCGCTTGCGCAAAAACGCAAGCGTGTCAGCGAAAGAATAGGCCACATCTTGGTCCCTGCCCTTGATGGGCTGGACCGACTTGGCCAGATGCTCCGCCGCTTCCTTATTAGTAACGAAGCAGAGCCTGACGCAGTACGCGTCCTCCACAATCATAAAATGATTCGTGAGCATGTCACGGATCTTGCCATCCGCGACCATGCCCTCGAGCTCATCCGGCGCGCCGAAGTGGTGCGCCTGCTGGTGTTCCTCCACGAAAAGGATCGCCTCTTTCATGGAGACCGTGCCCTCGCGGCCGAGGACAATGTCCACCAGCGCCTCGGCCTCCTTGGCCTTGCGCGCCTTCTCCTCGGCCTCGGCCCCTTCGGCCTCGCAGGCCTCCTCCTTTTTAACTCTCTGTATGAGCAGGGCGAGCCGCGCCTTTGACGCGGTCTCCCCCCTCCTCATCTCAAGCATGAATTTGGCCTGCTGGAGCGACGTCTGCGCCTTCAGCGCCCTGACTATTTCCTCGTCCGTCATCTCGGGGATGGCGGACAAGGCGAACTCAGGCGTCGCGTCGCCGTTGAGTTCCTCCGGGGCCAGCAAGGCCAAAATCCGGTGATGGCGCGTTTCCAGCGCCTCGATTAGGAACTCGGCCTGCGCCGCCTTGATCATCTTGGCAAAATTTACCAAGATGTCCGCGTCCAGAATCCCATTAAGGTAGTTCATCTTGAACCTCCATTTTGCCCCTGCTTTTTTTACAAGGGCCGGAACCATAAAAAGGGCGATTTCTCGCCCAGCCAGATAAAATCAGCTAAATTAAGCTAAAAAAATTAAATAAAATAGGCTAAAATAAGCCGAACTTATCCGGCCGGACGATTATCTAATTTAAGTTTTAAAGAGCTTTTTTCAGCCATTAACTCATTGTATTTTTATTAGAACAAATTAGTATAGCGTATTTGACAATTTTTGTCAAGCGGTGTATATTTATTTTATTGAAAATACAAAAAGAGTCAATAAATAAATATAATTGGCCCGGTAGCTCAGTTGGTAGAGCAACAGCCTTTTAAGCTGATGGTCCTGGGTTCGAATCCCAGCCGGGTCATAAAAAAACGACGATTTGCGCAAAAGGTAATTTTATCTAACGCAAAAAGTCGGAAAATTAATTTACACATTCGCCAAAACGGCGAATTAAGCACAATTATATGCGCTTTGACCCATGCCCAGATTGCGGCAATGAGCCGTGCACTTGCTAAAAAATCTGTAATTAAAAAATCCTTCCGTGTTATGCGGGAGGATTTTTATTTTTTTTAACAATCTCTTCAACCAAAACCGCAAATTTTTCTCTAGCGTCAATCAACATTATTTTTTTCAACCGACCGCCAAGCAAAACCAATTCTTCTTTGTTCTTTATATTTTCCACGAGCAAATTCGCCAATTCCCAGCCTCCGCGCGACTCGTTAAAAATCAGCGCGCCTGCTTTTTCGTAAAAAAAAGTGGCATTTTGTTCCTGGTGAGTTCGCGGTATCGGCACTGATATGAATGGTTTACCCAATACCGCCAGTTCTGACAAAGTGGAAAAACCAGCGCGCGTAACAACCAAATCAGCCGCGGCATAAACATCCGCCAAAATGGACGAATCCAGAAATTCCACAGGATGATACCTTTCTTTTATTAAAGAGTCTGTTTCCCTACCTGTAAAAAACGGCACGGCCGCGTCTTTACCGCGTCCAAAAACATGAATCACCTGCGCGACGCGAACAATTTTTTCCAACCCATCCATCAAAATTTTATTAAGATTCAAAGCGCCTGTGCCGCCTCCCAAAACCAAAATAATTGGTAAATCCGGAGCAAGCAAAAATAACCCGATTGCTTTTTCACGCGTACCATAAAACATTTCCTCGCGGATAGGATTACCAAGCCAAATGGTTTTCCCTGCCGCGAACTTTTTAATCTGGCTCTCCAAAGACACCGCAATAAAATCGGCAAAGCGCGACATTATTTTATTAGCCAAGCCAACAACAACATCCTCTTGCAAAATAATTGTTTTTTTCTTTAAAAGACAGGCGGCCAAGTGCAAAGGCACGCTCATAAATCCGCCAGCGGAAATTAAAATATCCGGCCGCCATTTTTTAATCAGCCGCGCGCTTTTAAAAAACGCCGCGACAAAAGAAAAAACATCGGTAAAATTTTGCCAACTAAAATAGCGGCGCAATTTTGCTTCTGGCAATGATACAAATGCAACCCTATTTTTTTCCGCCATTATTTTTTCAGGCCCATTTTTAATTCCAACCCACAAAAAATCATAATCAAAAACCGCGCGTTTTTTTAATTCTTGCAAAACCGCGACCAAAGGCATCACAGACCCCAAAGTTCCTCCTCCGGAAAAAATGACGCGAATTTTTTTAGTGTCCGAAGTCATAGAATAATTCTTAAAATAAAAATCATATCGGAATAACATTTTAATCATTTTCCAAATTGTTGGACAGTCAGAGCGAAAAAAAGATATAGACGGCACCCAGAATAGCTGCTAATAATCAAGAATAACCACGGATAACTTATTCCTTTACTTTTCTAGACACGCTCGCCACAATACCCAAAGCGGCTAAAAGTATTGCCATGGCAGAACCGCCGTGGCTTACCAATGGCAAAGGCACGCCAGTTAATGGCAAAAGCGCGGTCATAGAAGCAATGTTAATAAATGTCTGGCTGATAAACCACACCATAATTCCTGTTACCAAAAGTTTTCCAAATCTGTTTGGCGCTGTTTCGGCGATTTTTAACCCGCGCCAAAAAATAAATCCAAAAAGCGCCAAAAGCGCCAACAAAAACAAAAAACCAAGCTCTTCGCCAATGATGGCAAAAATGGAATCGGAACTCGCTTCCGGCAGAAACTGAAATTTCTGACGCGAATGACCCCAACCAAGCCCCCAAAAACCGCCTGAACCAATTGTCAAAAGCGCCTGATTGATATGATAACTAATACCCAAAACATCCTGTTTGGAATTTAAAAAAGAAATCAAACGATTGAATCTTAATGGATTTACAAAAATGAGCCCGACTATGCTGGCGATGGACACGGTAAAAATGCTTACCAAATGCGTTATTTTTCCGCCAGCGATAAAATACATAGACATGGCTATGAAAAATAAAATCATAAAAGTGCCAAGGTCCGGCTGTTTCATTAATAAGAAACCAATCAAACCAAGGACTGCCAAAAACGGCAAAAAGCTTTTTTTCCAATTGAAAAAATCTTCACGAGTTAATGGCGCTAAAAAAGTCGCCAAAAAACAAACTAAACCAAACTTAGCCAATTCAGAGGGTTGAAAAGAAAGTCCGAAAAAAGAAAACCAACTTTTAGCCGCGCCAAAATCAGCTCTAAATCCAGGCAATAAAACCAAAACAAGAAGCAGAACGCAAAAAATAAAAAGCGGTTTAGACAATTTTTGCCAAATGTTAAAATCCAATCGGCTGAAAATTACAAACAAAATTCCGCCTGGCAAGACGCCCAAAAACAATTGCCGTTTAATTAAAAAATATGAATCTTTATAAATATTATATGACTCTGACGATGAAGCTGAAAAAAGCATAAGCAAACCAAATGCCAAAAGAATTGCGATGCTGGCGATAAAAATAAAATCCGATTTGCGGTAAGTCATAAGAATAAAACAGGGAATGAGCAGGCGGCGGCGCTACACTTTATCCACCAAAAATAAAATTAAACCCAGTGTCGCGGTAAGTCCCGTAATCAGCCAGAAACGCATTGTCACTTTATAAGACGGCCAGCCCTTTGCTTCAAAATGATGATGCAGCGGAGCGATTAAAAAAATTTTCTTATTAAAAAATCTTTTAGAAAACAACTGAATTGCAACCGAGGCAATTTCCAAAAACAAAATCAAAGCGATAATCGGCAAAAGCAAAACCGTGTTAGTTAAAAAAGCCACTACCGCTAAAGTTGTTGTAAGTCCTAAAATTCCTGTCTCTCCCATGTAAAATCTAGCAGGTGGTATATTAAACCACAAAAACGCTATAAGGGCGCCAGCCAAAACACCGCAAAACGCGGCCAGATCGTATTGACCGCGCACAAAAGAAATAACGGAATAAATCGCGAAAATTATGGCAAATACACCGCCTGCCAAGCCATCAAGACCATCAATCACACTGCCGCTAAATAACCCAATCATTGTAATGATAAATAAGATTATATAAAAGTATCCCAATTGTATGTCCCCTAAAAATGGCAAATGAATAGTATCCCAACCAAGTTTAAAATAGAACCAATAAGCGCCAACCAAACTGATTAAAAAAACCACTAACAAGCGATAACGGAATTTTAATCCGCCGCCAGTCGCGCCGACACCCCAACCTCTTACTACCATTAAATCATCAATCAAACCTAAAAGCGAAGCCGCAACCAAAGTAAACAACGGAATCCAAGTTTGCGAGCGGCTTAAAAAATCAAATTTTTCAAACCAAGGATTCCAAATGCTTAATAAATAAAATAAAATCGCCAAACCAAGAGTGGTGAACCAAAATAAAACCCCTGCCATGCGCGGTGTATCAATTTCTTTAAATTGATGGATGGCATGAAACAATGGCGTGCCTTTGCCGTCCGGAGCCACAGTTCTTGCTTGCTTTTTATAACAATGATATTTAACCAAAAGGCGCGCCAAAGCCGGCGCTAAAAAAAAAGCCGCTAAAAAAGACACAGTTGATAATATTAAAACAACTACTACTTCTTGAAGCATAGAATTTTTTGGAAAATTCAGCCCAATTTTGTCAATTTCGCTTCAAAAGCGTATTTGGCAAATAGACCTATAGACTTCACATTCCAAAATCGGACTTAAGAGCTTGAAAATTTGGCAATATCGGTTGTCTTGGAGACAAAAAATTTGTGAGGCGTATCAGTAAATACGGCTTATGAATTTTTTGTTGAAAGGCAATTGAGATTGACAAATTAGCAGGTCTTGGGGTCCGATTTTGGAATGTGAAGTCTATATAAATTAAAAATTCAAAAAAGAAAGAAAAAGTATGTCACCTAAGATAAACATTTCCAACCAAAAAACAGAAATAACCGCGATTCTGCTTAAATTTTTTTCTTTAAGAAAAATTAAATAAGCCAAAACAAGATTAACAAGTAAAATCAAAAAACCAAGCGAAGGTAAATAAAAAATCCTGCCCTTATCCCCTGTCAAGTCAACGCCTAAATGAACGGAATAATGTAAAAAAACCTGTGCTTCTTTTGCTTTGCGATAAAAAGAAATGGCTGTTGCCCAAACCGCTATATTTCCAACTAATCCGGCCAGAGCGGACAAAAAAATGATTTTATCGCTGAAAAAAAGCTTAATTGTCACGCGTTCCATATTTTTATTTAATTCCTTAATTCAAGATAGTTTAAATTTTACCACAACTCTTGACAAAATACAAGCGAAGCAGTATACTATATTTACCTTAATTTTACATATAAATATATGGCGCATAAAAAAGCTGGAAGTTCTACCGCGCTGGGACGCGATTCCCAGTCAAAACGTTTAGGCGTTAAAGCATTTGATAATGAAAAAGTCAACGCTGGAGAAATTTTAGTTCGCCAACGCGGCACTAAATTTTATCCTGGAAATAATGTAAAAAAGGGAGGAGACGACACTCTTTACGCGATAAAAGCCGGCGTGTTAAAATTTAACACAAAAAAAGTGATTCGTTTTAACGGGCAATTAAAAGACAGAAAATTCATCAGTGTGGTTTAAGTCTCTGCCGCTAAAATGGTATTTGGCGACAGACCTTTTAAATTTTTTTAAAAAGCGCTCGCTTAAATAGCGAACGTTTTTGTTTAATTTTTTTTCAGCGCCGCTTTAATAAATTCCCTAAACAAAGGATGCGGACGCAAAGGACGAGATTGAAACTCCGGATGAAATTGCGTACCCAAAAACCAAGGATGAACAGATTTAGGCAATTCAATGATTTCCACCAAGTCCTTCTGCGGATTAACTCCTGAAAAAACCATTCCTTTCTTGGCAAATGATTCTTTATAATCATTATTAAATTCATAACGATGGCGGTGGCGTTCGGAAATCAATTCCGCGCCATAAGCGGACCGCGCCAACGTTCCTTCTTTCAATCTACAATCATAAGCGCCTAATCGCATACTGCCGCCGTAACGTTTGTCCACAATATTCTTTTTTTGCTCCGACATAATATGAATAATCGGATTATTGGTTTTGTGATTCACTTCCGCGCTTTGAGCGTCTTTTAAACCAACAACATCGCGGGCAAATTCAATTGCGGCGAATTGCATACCATAGCATAAACCAAAATAAGGAATTTTATTTTCGCGCGCGAATTTGATCGTCATAATTATTCCTTCCACACCGCGAGCTCCAAATCCTCCAGGCACAACCACGCCATTATATTTTTTCAACTCAACTATTTTTTTTGGATTTTTTTCATAATCCTCAGAATTAATCCAAGTCAAAACCGCTTTGGCATTATTAGCCCATGCAGCGTGCTTAATCGCTTCAATCACGGAAATGTAAGAATCAGCTAAAATAAATTCCCCAGTTGAAAAATATTTGCCGACCACGGCGATTTTGACCTCATTTTTAGGATGCTTGACGCGTTCTAAAAGCGCGTGCCAATCTTTTAAATCCTTGCGGCGCGGACGCAGTTTAAATTTGTTTAAAATCTTATTTCCAAAACCATCATTTTCAAAATTTAACGGCACCTCGTAAACTGAAGAAACATCGGGCGCGGAAATAATATCGCCTTCTTGAACATTACAAAAAACCGCCAATTTTTTCTTGCGCGGCTCATCCAACGGCCTTTCCGCTCGGCATAAAATAAAATCGGGCTGAATGCCGGCGGAATTTAAAGTGCGTGTCGCGTATTGCGTAGGTTTTGTTTTCATCTCTCCTAAATTAGAAGGAATTGGCAAATAGCTAACTAATGCGAACAAAACATTGCGCGGCGTTTCTATTTTCATCATGCGCGCGGCTTCCAAAAATAAAATATTTTGATATTCCCCGACTGTTCCTCCAATCTCAATCAAAACAAAATCCGCCTTAGCCGCTTTTCCCGCTTTTTTAATTCGCCTAATAACTTCTTCCGGCACATGCGGCACCACTTCCACGCAGCGGCCCCCATATTCCAAATTGCGCTCCCGTTCAATCACTGATTGATAAACGCGGCCTGTGGTCATGTAATTAATAGATGGAATATTTATGTCTAAAAATCTTTCATAATTTCCAATATCCTGGTCTGTTTCATCGCCATCCACTGTCACAAAAACCTCGCCGTGCTCAATCGGATTCATAGTGCCGGCGTCAACATTAATGTAAGGGTCTATTTTAACAGCCGTCACCTTATATCCTTTGCTTTGCAAAATTTTGCCGATTGAAGATGTCGCCGTGCCCTTTCCAACGCCTGACATCACTCCGCCAATAATAAAAATATAGCGAATCATATTTTAAAAAAATTATTTTTTGCTTTTAATTTCAATTTTGATAAATATTTCCATTTCCTGAGACAATTCTATCTTTACGGAATATCTGCCTGTTTGTTTAAATGCCCGTGGAAGTTCTATTTGGCGCTTTTCCACCAACAATCCTTTTTTGTTTAAAGCTGACACAATCTGCGCGTCTGAAATTCCTCCAAACAGCTTCCCTTTTTCATCCGCCTTTTCTTCAAATTCCAAAACAACGCCGTTAAGTTGATTAGCTAATTTTTTTAGCGCTTCCAAACGTTGTTTTTCCACTTTTGATTTCTTTTCCGCCTCGGCGCAAAAGACATTAAGATTTTCTTCCGTTGCTGGCGCGGCTTTTTTTTGCGCCAAAAGAAAATTCCGAGCGTAGCCGTTAGACACTTCTTTAATATCGCCCTTTTTGCCTAAATTACGGATATCTTGAAGAAGTAAAACTTTCATAAAAAGAATTGCCATCCATTTTAGATGAATGACAAATTTTAAAGAATTTATAGACATCACATTCCAAAATCGGACTTAAGAGCTTGAAAATTTGGCAATATTGGTTGTCTTGGAGACAAAAAATTTGTGAGGCGCATCAGTAGATACGGCTCATGAATTTTTTGTTGAAAGGCAATTGAGATTGACAAATTAGCAGGTCTTGGAGTCCGATTTTAGAATGTGATGTCTATATATTGTGTATTATACTCCATCCTAAAAAAGATGGCAAATAAAACGAATTTATATCTTCTTCGGGAAAATCACCGAAAGTACCATCGAGGCAGACAAGGCAAACATAATAATCCCGAACGACAAAAGTGACGAAACATGCATCCCAAAAATACCCGATAGCATTTTAGCGCCAATAAAAAATAAGATGAAGGCCAAACCTTTTTGCAAATGATGAAATTTGTGAAGAATGTTTTCAATCAAAAAAAATAAAGCGCGAAGCCCCATGATGGCAAAAATGTTTGAAGTAAAAACAATAAACCAATTTTGGGAAATGGCAAATACTGCAGGTATGGAATCAACAGCAAAAATAATATCTGTAACTTCCACCAAAAAGACGATAAGAAAAAGCGAAGTAAAATAAAACTTACCACTTTCTCTGACAAAAAATTTGCCGCCATGGTGACTGTTTGTAAAAGAAAAAATTCGATGAGCAAACTTAACAATTTTATTATGCTGAAAATCTATATGTTCTTCCTTTTTGTCTCGTAAAAGTTTGAAACCTGTGTACATTAAAACCACGCCAAAAATATACAAAACCCAATAAAATTGATGGATTATATATGCCCCTGCGGTAATAAAAATACCACGGAAAACAATGGCTCCGAGAATTCCCCAAAAAAGCGCCCTGTGATGATACTTTTCCTCAAGTTTAAAATAACTAAAAATGAGCATGATTACGAAAAGATTGTCTACCGAGAGCATCTTTTCTGTCACATAAGCGCTCATAAACTCGGCCGCTGATTCCCGACTCATAAAAAGAAATATCAAAAAAGCAAAGGCAAAAGAAATGCTAATCCAAAACAAAGATTGGTATAAAGCCGGCTTAAAGTCAATTTTATGGCTTTGGCGATTGAAATAACCGAGATCAACGGCCAAAAAACCGACAATAAAGATACTGAATAAAATAAATAGAGATTGTTCCGGAGACATAATAATAAATAAAAGTGTTATTATTTTAACACTTTTAAGACAATAATCCGATTTTAAAGAGAACTGTTTTTTTGATTATTTTTATCGTTTGCTCCACTGGGGCGCGCGGCGAGCTTTTTTCAAACCGAATTTTTTTCTTTCTTTAACTCTTGGATCGCGAGTTGTAAAACCCATTTTTTTAAAAATTGGTTTAGCGGTCTCATTCCATTTAATTAAAGCACGAACAATTCCCAAACGAATCGCGCCCGCTTGGCCAACAGCGCCTCCTCCAACCACAAAAGAAACAACATCATGGTCATGCTCGGCTTGTACAGCTTTTAAAGCGGACAACACTGTTTCCTGCAATACTGGGTAGACAAAAAATTTATTCAAGTCCTTTCCATTAATAGTCACCTTGCCAGTGCCAACTTCCATTAAACGAACTTGAGCTTTAGCGGATTTTCTACGACCGACAGCATAAACATAAGCGCCAACCTTGCCTGCTTTTTTTACAATAACAGATGTTTCTTCAATTTTTATCGGCATTTTTTCAATTTTAACAGGATTTTCTTCTTTTTTTGTCGTCTTTTCTTCAGACATAACAGCTTTTTTTTTGTCTCTTGGTTTAGTTGATTTAGACAAAGCTTTTTTTATTTCTTTTTTTTTAATTGGCATATATTTGAATGGAATAATTATTCAACATTTTTACTTTTCTATTTTCAGACGTTTTAATCTTAGAGCGCGTAATTTATTTTTTGGCAGCATCTTATTAACAGTTAACAAAACAATTTCTTTTGGATTTTTGGCCATAACCATTTTATAAGAACGCTCTTTCAATCCGCCTGGATGAGTGGAGTGATGAATATATAATTTCTGAACTGATTTTTTACCGGTTACCACAACCTTAGACGCGTTCTTAATAGTGACAAAATCTCCTAAATCCAAATTTGGTTCATAAGCAGGTTTGTGCTTGCCCATCAGCCAAATGGCAATTTGAGTTGCCATGCGGCCCAAAATTTTACCCTCGGCATCAATTATATGCGTTTCCCTTATTATTTGCTTCATAAAATTTAAACAAGTTCAATTAAAACAATTTCAGCCCCGTCTCCCTGCCGTCTGCCAAGCTTGATGATTCTGGTGTACCCGCCGTTTCTTTCGGCATAACGTTTGCCCAAATCTTCAATAATTTTCTTGACAGGATTTTCAGTAGGAAAAACTGATAAAAGCTTGCGCCTCTCGGTCAAGCCGCCTTTTTTACCCAAAGTAATAGCGCGCTCAATCAAAGGTTGAACAGCTTTTGCCTTGGCTCTGGTGGTTTTCACTTTTTCGTACAAAATAACGCTAGCTGCCAAATTTTTAAGCAGAGCTTCACGAGGGGCTTTCTTTCTATCCAAAGTAACTTTTTTCTTTTGATGTCTCATAAAAATCTTTTGTCGCCAAAATTACTGACGCGCAAACGTAAAATTATTTTTTCTTTTTAACAACCGATTTTCTCCCCCTTTTTTTTGGTTTAGCTTCTTTTTTTTCAGGATTCTCATCATTTTTCGCCTTTTCTTCTTTAAATAAACCTTGCTCAAATTCCTCTGTCGCCGCAGCCGCTTCAATTTTTTCCCCTCCAAAACCAGCTACAATCAAATTAATGTGATCTTGCAAAATTTTGGCGCCAAGAATTAAAGCATTTAACGGAGTCATAGTGCCATCAGTTTCAATTTCTAATGATAATCTTTCAAAATTGGTTATCTCGCCAACGCGAACAAAATCAACCTTGTAACCTACATGTAGAACAGGATTAAAAATTGAATCAATGGCGATTGTGCCAAGTTCCAATTTAATTTTTTCCTTTTCTTCAACCGGCACATAGCCGCGACCCTGAGAAATAAAAATTTCCATTTCCAATTTCGCGTCCTTATGAGTCAAATTTGCGATATGTAAATCAGAATTGACTATTTCCACATCAGAAGTGGCTTCAATTTGAGCGGCTGAAACTTCTCCTTCGCCGCGCGCGATCAAATTCAATTTCACTTCGTCAGAAGTAAAAACTCTAAGCCGCAATTTTTTAAGATTCAAAATGAGTTGGACTATATCCTCTTCCACATGTTCCAATGTGGTAAATTCGTGCGGAGCGTTTTTTATTTTTACAGCCGTAACAGCCGCGCCAGGCAAAGATGAAAGTAGGACGCGGCGCAAAGTGTTGCCCAAAGTTGTGCCATAACCATGAAAACACGGTTCAATAATAACAGCGGCCTTATTGGGATTTTCACTTTCTTCCAGTTTAAAAACTGAAGGTAAAAGAAATTTTTCCATAAATAAATTAGTTAGCGTGAGTAAAATTCAATGATTTTTTTAGGGTCAAACTCCAGAGTCATCTCCTCGAGCTTAGGCAGTCCTAAAACTTTTCCATCTATTTTCTTTGCGTCTTTTTCAATTTCCAATGCTAACCAAACAGGTAAATCCTTTTTTCCAAAAACCTGCGAAAAATTTTCATAAAGTTTTTTTGATTCCAATTTTTTTGGGTTGATGCTAATAGTAGAATTTGCCGCGACTTTAAAAGAAGCAATATCAACTTTTTTTCCATTAACAAAAATATGGCCGTGAGAAACCATTTGCCTGGCCATGGCGCGGGATTTGGCAAAACCCAATCTAAAAATCACATTATCCAAACGAGTTTCCAATGCCTTTAGTAAATAATCGGCGGTATTACCGGTTTTTTTGGAAGCTGTTGCGACATAATTACTAAACTGCCTTTCTCTTAATCCATAAATCTGTTTGGCTTTTTGTTTTTCCCGAAGCTGCATACCATAGGCGGTAACGCGCTTCATGCCTTTGGCAGAACCGTGCTGGCCCGGAATAGAATTTCTTCTGACAAGCAAACAATGAGGGGAAAAACACTTTTCTCCCTTTAAAAAAAGTTTCTCTCCGGCTCGGCGGCACTGTGAACAGACGGAATCATTTTTTTTCTTGACTACGTTTGGCATAAAATTATTTTTTAAACTCTTCTCACTTTAGGCGGACGGCAGCCATTATGCGGAATAGGAGTAACATCTTTAATTGAGCCAACATTCAAATTATTAGCGTAAAGAGCCCTGATGGCTCCATCGCGGCCGGCGCCAATGCCTTTTACAAACACGCTTACTTCTTTTAATCCATATTGAACGCATTTTTCCACAGCGTCTTTGACAATAATTGAAGCGGCGTACGGAGTGGCTTTTTTAGGGCCTTTAAAACCCATATGTCCCGCGCTTGACCAGCTTAAAACATTGCCAGAATTGTCAGTCATAGTGACAATGGTATTGTTATAAGTAGCGTGGATGTAAACGCGTCCGACCAAAATTTCTTTAATCACTTTCTTTTTGCGATTTTTTGGTTTGATTATTTTTTTCTCACCCTTTTTTTTAACAGCTTCTTCAGCCGTGTTTTTTTCTTTAAGTTCTTCTGCCATAATTTTATATTTTAGGTCTTTTCAGCTGAATTTTTCCTGCCCGAACCCATCGTTCTGCGAGTATTTCCGCGCACTGTGCGACTATTGGTTTTTGTCCTTTGCCCTCTTACAGGCAAGCCGCGATGATGTCTTGTCCCGCGATATGAGCCGATTTCTTTCAAACGTTTGATGTTTGAAAGAATTTCACGGCGCAAATCTCCTTCCACGCGATATTTCTTTTCCACTGTTTCGCGCATACGGTTGGCTTCCTGCTCGCTCAAATCTTTGGTTCTGGTATTCAAATCTATTTTCAATTCTGTCAAAATCTTTTTAGACAAAGTCAAACCGATGCCAAAAATATAAGTTAAGGCGACATTTATTTTTTTATTGGCTGGTAATATTACGCCCGCGATTCTAATCATAAAGTTATCCTTGTCTTTGTTTATGTTTAGGAATTTTACAAATTACCACAACGCGTCCCTTACGGCGAAGCACTTGACAATCTTTACAAATTTTTTTTACGGAAGCGCGCACTTTCATAGCTTGAAATTTCATTTAGAAATTATTAAAATTATATAGACATCACATTCCAAAATCGGACTTAAGAGCTTGAAAATTTGGCAATATCGATTGTCTTGGAGACAAAAAATTTGTGAGGCGTATCAGTAGATACGGCTCATGAATTTTTTGTTGAAAGGCAATTGAGACTGACAAATTAGCAGGTCTTGGAGTCCGATTTTGGAATGTGAGTCTATACATCGGTCTTTGTCCCGCTGTCTTGTTGTTTCAGATTTATTTTTAGAAGCGATAAACTATTCTGCCTTTTGTAAGATCGTACGGAGTCATCGCTACCTTGACATAATCCCCTGGCAAAATATGAATCTTATTCAACCGCATTTTCCCGGAAAGATGCCCAATAATAACATGCCTGTCTTCCAATTTTATCTTAAATTTAGCCGAAGGTAAAAGTTCTTCTACCCTTCCTTTAAGCTCCAAAACATCTTTGGAAGAAATAATCTCAGAATTTTGAATGTCTGCCATAAATAAGACAAAATTGCTTGACTTTAAAAACTTATAAACAGTATACAGCAGCCCTTAAAACAAGTCAAGAGTTTGATTTAGCTTACGGTCATTTTAACTTCAAAACTTCAAATGTATTATAAAACGGGGCCAAAAATGTTATTTTCTTGTCTTTCATCTGTTCTAAAAATTGTTTTGTAAAAATTATTTTAATCGCCTTGCCACTGGAAATTTTTTTATCATAACCTTCCACTTTTAAAGTATAATCGGCTGACTTTATTTCCCGCGCGCCGTGAAAAAAACCTTCAATACCAGCGGCTAAAAAACCGTCTTTTGCCGCCAACCAAATGCCATTAACGCCGCTTCCCAGATTAATGCGCGTCATAATAAGAAGCATATCTTTTTTGTAATCAGGATAAAAAATGGAAATCGCGCTAAACCAGCCATTTCTTAAAACCTGGGCGCCGTGAAAATTATCAGGCAATGTCAAAAGCACAATCCCCTGCGGCTCTTTCAAATCAACTTTCTTGCCAAAATCTTGAACCAGTGCCTGGCTGATTTTTCCAGCCTCTCCCCAATAGCTGTTTTTTAAAAATAATGAGCTACCAAGATAAATAATTATAATCGCGACCAAAACAGGCGGTAAAATTTTAAGCCGCGAATATCTGATGAAAAAATAAAATGCCAGCCCAGCGAAAATAGCGATACCAACGGAAGGCAAATATGCAAACCTATCTCCTTCGCTGATATTCATGGCATAAGATAATGGCAAAATCGGTAAAGTTGCAATAACAAAAAACAAGGCGCCAAAGGCCAACAATTTTGCTTCACGCCATTTTTTAATTATCCAATAACCTGATGAAATAAAAATTAAAATGACTGGAAAAAAAATCCACCATTTGTTAAAAAGCAATGAAACTGCCGCGTGCCTATCCCCCGCCTCCGAAAAATTACTGAAAAATGTTACAAAAAAAGTTTTGACATAATGCTTGATGTCAATGCCAAGCTCATGCGCGGCGTAAAATCCAACAAAAATTTTGGTGTTTATGAATCGCAAATAAAAATATAAACTCAAAACCGCGGCGAATAAAAACAAAGGATAAAATTGTTTTAAAAGCGTCAGCCAATTTGGTTTAATTTTGGGCCAATGCCAAAATAATTCATAAACGATTATTACAGCTGGCAGAGTTATGGCCATTTCCTTAGACAAAAGCGCGAGAAAAAAAGATATTAAAGAACCTGCCAAAAAATACCAACGGTCGCGAATTCTAAAATAAATATAGGAAATCAAAGCCGCTAAATAAAAAAAGACGGTCAAAACATCGCCGCGGCCAGAAATCCATGATACTGCTTCCGCGTGATTTGGTAAAACCAAAAAAACAAGTCCGCTTAAAAAAGCCGCCCATTTGTTTTGAGACAGTAAAAAAACCAGCCAAAAAATAAAAATGGCGGAAAAATAAAACAGGAACAGATTAGTCAGATGATAACCAAAAGAATTGGTCCCCCAAATTTTATAATCAATTAAAAAAGAAAGAGAGGTAAGCGGCCGATAAACCCCTCCGCCAATAGTATTATCCGTATTTTTTAAAAAATAATTTTCAAAAGTGGCTGGAGTGATTTGCGCTCGCCGCACCCAGTCAAAATCATCGGAAACGAAAAAACTGTTGACGACTGAAAAATACAAAAACGCCGTGAGAAAAAAATAAAAAAGAAAAGATAAAAAACGAAATTTTTTTGTCATGGTTTAAAATGTATAAGAAAAAGCTTGAATTGCGACAATTCTGTAATTCAAGGATCTATTCCAAAATTGCTTTAATTCTTCTTACGCCGGAACTAACCGCTTCTTCTTTAATGATTTTGAAATGTCCGAGCGCGCCGGTATTATCAACATGCGGACCGCCGCAAATTTCTTTGCTGAAAGTTGCGGAAGCCGGAATAGCCGCGGATTTACCAGCTGAATCGCCTATAGTGTAAACCTTCACTTTTTCTCCATAACGTTCTTCAAAAAGCCCAATGGCGCCGGCTTCTTTTGCTTCTAACAAAGTCATTTCCTTAAAACTAACTTGATAATCTTTTTGAATGGCGGCGTTAACCAAATTCTCTACCATTTGTTTTTGCTCATCTGTCATTTTTGACGGATGGGAAAAATCAAAACGCAATCTTTCTGCTGTGATATTACTCCCTCTTTGTTCAACATGAACGCCCAAAACTTGACGCAAAGCCGCGTGCAGTAGATGAGTGGCAGTGTGATATTCGGTAGAAATCTCACTATTATCAGCCAATCCGCCTTTAAATTTTTGCTCGGCTCCGGCACGGGACATTTCTTGATGTTTTTTCATTTCTTCATTAAATTGATTTTTCAATTTTTCTTTTTCAGATATTAACAAAGAACCGGAATTTTTTTCTATTTCTTCTAATGAATCTTCAAAAGGAAACCCGTATGTTTGATATATATCAAAGAAGAACTTGCCTGTTAATGTCGCTGGCGCATATCCTTCTAAAAAATTTTGACGCGGCAATTGATCAAGTTTATCCATGCCAACCGTTCTCATTTTAGTTCTTAAAATTTTTAATCCCTTTTCCAAAGTATTTCTAAATTTATTCTCTTCTTTAGTTATTTCGTTCAAAATAAAATCGCGATTTCGCGCTGTTTCCGGATATACGTCGCTGAAAATTTTAATGACCTCTTTTGCCACATGGCCGCAAAAATTTTCATTGATTCCCAACTGCCGGCCGTACCTGATGGCGCGGCGCAACAACCGTCGGACAATATACCCTTGGTCAAGATTGCTTGGCGCGATGCCCCTGTCATCTCCCAAAATCATAACAGCGGCTCTGATATGGTCCGCCACAACGCGCATGGCTTTAGTTATTTCTATATCCTCAATATATTCATGGCCTGACAGTTCCTGAATTTTTTGAATCAGCGGCCAAAAAGTATCAATTTGAAAAACATCCACAAAACCATTTAACGCCACCAACGCGCGCTCCAGCCCCATGCCAGTATCAACATTTTTTTGCGCGAGCGGCTTAAAAGTCCCATCAACCTTTTTGTAGTACTCCATGAAAACATCATTCCAAATTTCCAACCAATTATTCTCATCAATTTTTGGATTACTGCCAGGCAATGGATTTTCTCCATCGCCTTTCCAATAAAACATTTCAGTATCAGGTCCGCAAGGTCCGCTTTGGCCTGCTGGACCCCACCAATTGTCGGATTTTGGCAAATAAATAATGTTTTCTTTTGCCACGCCTAAAGAGCGCCAAATCGCGGCTGATTCTTCATCTCGCAAAGCATCAATGTCTCCTTCAAAAACAGAAACAATCAGCTTATTTGGGTTTAAACCAAGCCACTCTGGCGAAGTTAAGAATTCCCAGCTCCATGCAATTGCCTCTTTTTTAAAATAACCTTTCTCGCCAATACCGTCTGGCGAAGAAGAGTCGCCAAAAGACCAATTGCCGAGCATTTCAAAAAATGTATCATGGTGTTTGTCACCCACCTCGTCAATATCGCCGGTGCGCACGCATTTTTGAACATTAGCAAGGCGCGCGCCTCCAGAATGTTTCTCGCCCAATAAATACGGCACCAAAGGGTGCATACCTGCGGTTGTGAACAAAACCGTCGGGTCGTTTTCCGGAATCAAAGAAGCCGAAGGAATTATTGTATGTCCTTTGCTTTTAAAAAAATCTAAATACTTTTGGCGGAGTTGTTTGGAAGTGAACATAATGAAAAAAATAAATAAAAGTAATTCCTCAACTTCGCTCGGAATGACAATTGTTGGACATTCCGACTATATTATTGCTCCACCGCCAAAGCATTCCCCATTTAGATAAAACACGGCAAACTGACCTGGAGTAACGGCGCGCTGGGGTTGAACAAATTTAATAAGGAGATTGCCTGCATTGTCATGCCTGCCAATAGACAGGCGGCGGGCGGGATTCGTCTTTTCACCCCCGCAATCCTCGCAATGATAAATTATACAATCCTGCAATTTTTGCCTATGGCGCAATCTCACCTTACATTTTAGCGGTAATTTTGGAATTCGTCCACTAATCCAGTTCACTTTTGCAAGACGCGCGCTTTTGCTAAACAATAACGGGTCATTTGCAAACCCAACTACCAGCAAATTTTTCTTCATGTCCTTTTTCACCGCGTAAAGCGGCTTGGTGTCATGATGAATGAGATTGCTTCCTTCCTGCCCGGACTGTTTGTCCGTTAAGCATGCGGATGTGATAGGCGGGCAGGCAGGCGCTTTCGCTCGTAATGGCAAACCAACGCGCTGACCTAACGTATAAAACGCCAACCCATCATGACGACCAACCACTTTTCCGGACGATAAAACAATATTCCCGGGCCGCGATTTAATTTCTTTCTTCAAAAAAATTTTCATCAATACCTCTCCAACAAAACAAATACCCATACTCTCCTCTTTTTCAGCCACTGACAGCTCCAACTCTTTGGCAAAAATCCGCACTTTTTTTTTGGTGATATTTGCCAAAGGAAAAATCAGGCGTGATAATTCTTTTTGCCCCAATTGATGCAAAAAATATGTTTGGTCTTTATTTTTATCCGCTGCTTCACGCAAAGAAAAAATCACCCTCCGCTTATCTTTTGCCGCATTCTTTTTTCCGGTTTCTTGCTTATCTTTCAGCATATTAACAGACAAAAGACCGGCATAATGTCCTGTGGCAACTAAATCAAACCCGCGGCGTTCGGCTTCTTTCAACAGCAGAGGAATTTTTACATATTTATTGCACATCACATCAGGATTGGGGGTGCGGCCGGCGCGATACTCTTTAAAAAGATAATCAATCACATCGCGGCGATATTCTTTTTCAAAATCAAATGTTAAAAGCGGAATTTTCAATTTGGCAGCCACGCGTGTGGCATCGCGCCGTTCATCTATCCAGCAGGTTTTATTGCCTTCTATAACATCGCTAAAACACTTGATAAATGCCCCTGTTACATCAAAACCAGCCGCCTTTAATAAACCAACGGCAACGGCTGAATCAACTCCGCCGGAAATTGCGCAAAGAATTTTTTTTCCACGGCGCTGATATTTTTTTAAACCTTCAGCGTATTTTAATAATGATGAAGAAATCATTTTAAGTGTCTGCCTCTATATTAACTATTTCTTTTTCAATTCAGTCGGAGTTGAAGTGGTTTCCGCCGTTGGCAACGAAGGCGCGTTCAAAAGTCCGCTGATTTTCCCTTCCAAATCTTTCAAACCAGGATTCAATTGATAGACCTTTTTGTACAAATCCGCTGCCTGCATTTTAAATCCTCCACGTTCATAAAGATACGCCAGAGCGTACATAGCATCGGAATAATTTGGATTAAGAGATAACGCTCGTTTAAAAGCCAACTCCGCCAAAGCCGCGTCATCTTTCTTGTTGCGATTAAAATAATATCGCCCCAATTGAAAAACATATTCAGCGTTATTTCTTCCATAAACCAATCCTTTTTCCATTATTTCCACCGAACCGATTATATTATTTTGCGCTTCCTGAACTAAAGCCAACCGCAAATAGCCAATCAAAAAATCAGGTTTTAAAGAAATTGCTTTTTCATAATCTTTTTTTGCCTCGCTATAACGTTTCTCCAATAATTTCGCGTTGCCAAGACCAAGATAATGATTTGGATTATTTGGCTCAAGAGCGGCCGCCTTTTCTAACGAATTTATCGCCCAACCGCCTGCTTCCGGAGCAACCGCGCGCGCGTTATTGTACATACCAGCCAAAAATTCCCAAGTTGCGGCATTTTTAGGAGCAATATCAGTCGCTGTCTTGGCAAAATTAACTGCCAAAGCCACTTGCTCGGAAATAACCAAAGCAGACGCTTTTTGATTAGAAAAATCAATTGCCTTGCTCAAAAAAATATCTGCCATATTCAAATAAAATTGGGCTCTATGTTTATTCAAATCAATCGCTGTCTGTAAATTTTTTATTTTAACATCGGTTGGCGCGCCGGCTATTTTAGCGTAATAAATTTCAGCCGCGTAAAACCTGCCCAAAAATACGGATAAAACAATAAGAGCGGAGAAAAAAAGAATAAACAAAAAAGAAGTAATCGGGGCGTATTGCGGCGTGGTTTTTAAAGACACGACAGTTGTTGGCAAAATTAAATTAGCCGCGTTAGCGCTGCCAACCACTGAAAGGCCGAGCAGCAGCCAAAACAATATCCATAAAGCCGCGCCGAAATTAACCAAAAAAAACGCTACGAGGGTTGTAAGCCAACCTGCCGCCAAGAGCCAAAAAATTAAAGGCGACAACCTAAAATCAATATACTCTGTTTCTTCTTGAAATCCGCTTTGCCTGCGCAATTCCAAAAGCTGCCGCAACCATGTATTGATAATAATACCGACAAAAATCAATATCACGGCAAGAAAAATCAAAGTTGACAAAATCCCATTAGTAGCCAGCCAATCCATCGCGCTGCTGTAAGAATAAACAAAACGCGCGTTCCACATCACATTAAGATTCATTGATTCCGGTCTAAAACTGGAATATTCATAAGCAAAAGTGGACGGACCGCTGCCAAAAAGAAAATTTTTGACTCCTGATGTTAATGATTCCTTGCCTATATTATAAGACACCGCGCTACCCAAAGAAATCTCCAAAGGTAATTTTTTGGTAAAAAAAGCCGGTTCGCCAAAAAAAATAAATAACAGCGAGCCAACCAATAAAACCATAGAAACGGAAACCCAACTTGAACGAGCATATTTCAGATTCGTCAAATAAAACATTGTTATCAAAAACAAAAAAATCGCAGCCACTATCCAAACTATTTTAAATCCAATCAACACTAATACAAATAGAGACGTTAAAAAAGATAAAAAAGACAGAAAATCAATTGAAGCAAATTTTTTTTTAAGAGCAACGGTTGCCAAAGATAGGCCAAAAATTAATACCGTAAAAATTCCGTAATTCACATTGGAAGCTGAAAATAAATTAAAAGCCGGCAGACCAAAATTGGTAAAATCAATTATTCCCCATATTTGATTTAAAAAATACAGCGAAGACAAAAAACCCGAGATTAAAAATACGCTGATAACTCTGATTATCTGCGTTGAAGAAACTATTTGCTGCGTCAAAAGAAAATAAAATATTAAAAAGAAGCTTAAACCCAAAAAAGAAAAATTTAAAGAATTGAAATCTCCAAAAAAGCTTAAATAGCTGTCTTCAGACAAAATGCTGGATAAAAGAAAAACCAACCATAAAACCAACAAAGGGATATCCAAAGGCGTTCTTCTTATTTCAAAACTTTTTCTTAAAACAGAACAACCCATAAAAGACAAAAAAGAAATCAAAATAAGCGCGTAAAACAAAAAGTATTTATTTAATTCAAATTTTTCCGGAGTAAAAGGCAAAATAAAAAGCGGCATCAAAAAAATAACCAAATATAAAGCAAAAGAACTTAAACGGTTGAAAAAAACTGCGAAAAATGAGTCCATAAAATTATTACTTATCTTTAAAAGTTACAACCTCTCCTGGCTGAATTTTTTTCTTAATGATATCGCTTGGCGGCGCGTCCTTTTGCGACAGCGCGTCCTTTTGCGACAGCGCGTCCTTTTGTTGAAATACTGTTTTTTTAATTGATTGAGGCGGTATTTTCATAGCTTCCGCAAGAGATATCGCCGCTGGCATTTCCTTCTTGCCGCTCATTACTAATTTATAACAATCAACGCATAAAATAGGTCTTTTGCCATCCGGCACAAACGGCACATCAGTATTTTTATGACAACGAGAACAAATTGCAGGGTATCTTTTCCCTATTTTCTCACGCTCGGCAAATTTCTTTTCAGTTGGCTTAACAACTGCCTGAGTACCTCTTTGTTCCCGACGCTCTATTGATTCGCTTCTCTCCACTACTCCAGCCGCCGCGCCAGTTGAACCAGTTGCGCTAATCGCGTCTTCCTCTTCCAAAAATCCTGCCCAGCGCATTATTTTTTCCTCTATCACTTCTCTTTTTTCCGAGTATCTCTCGCGAGAAACCTTAATTACTTTGGCAACGCTGCCTGTTTTTGGAAAGTCAGGCAAAAATGTCTGCGCGCTAAACGCGGTGGAAGCCACGCCATCAATCATAAGTTTCAAATAAACATTATATTTCCCCAAATTCACCATGTCTTCAATCGTAAATTCAGGTTCAAATTCTTTGGCGATAAATTCAGCGTCTTCACCTCCGACTCTAAAACAAATTAATGTGCCGGCATTGCCAAACACCGCCGCCGCGACTGTCTCATCAAGCTGTTCAATGTATTGATGCGCCATAATTAAACTTAGGCGATATTTGCGCGCTTCAGATAAAATATTGGCAAAACTTTCTGTGGCAAAATTTTGAAATTCATCAACATAAAGATAAAAATCCTTTCTTTCCTCTTCCGGAATGTCCACTCTTTCCATAGCGCCCAATTGCAATTTGGTAATAATCATGCCTCCCAAAAGACGCATATTTTCCTCGCCAAGCCGCCCCTTGGAAAGATTAATAATGAAGATTTTTTGATTATCCATTATTTCCCTGATATTGATTGCGGATTTAATCTGTGCCAATATGTTTCTGATAATTGAAGATGATAAAAATTGACCTACCTTATTCTGAATAGGCGCTATAGCTTCAGAGGCAAACTTTTCCGAGTATCTGGCATATTCATCGTTCCAAAATGTCTTAACCACGGGATTTTGAATCTTGGAGACAACTCTTTTTCTAAAATCTTTATCAACTAATAAACGGTTGATGCCGAGCAGAGTTGAACCCGGATAATCAAGCAAAGCCAAAATACAATTATTCAAAATATATTCCATTCTTGGACTCCAAACATCAGGCCAAATTTTCTTAAAAACACCCATCAAACCCGAAGCCACAAGGTGTTTGTGCGTTGGGTCAATTGACTCCATAACATTAAAACCAATCGGATAATTCTGGTCAGCCGGATTAAAATAAATTACGTCATTAATGCGATTTTTTGGAATATAATCAAGTATCCTCTCCACAATATCGCCATGAGGGTCAACAAAAGCTAAACCGCGGCCGTTATATATGTCGGATAAAGCCATCTGCTCCATCATTGTGGTTTTACCCATGCCGGTCTTGCCAAGGAGATACATATGCCTGCGGCGATCATCTGTTTTAATTCCAAAATGCCTGTGCTGTCCGCGAAAATTTGTTTCAGCAAAAAAGGTTATATCAGATGGCTGAAACTCAAATTTTCGTTTTTTTTCTTTTTGTTTTTCTTCCTGCATAATTTATTGGTCTATTTGCCAAATACGCTTAAACATTTTATATTGGCAAATTTGAAGGCGGTGTTATAGGAAGCGCTTTTCTTTCAATCGCCTTAATCATTCCGCCGCCGCGTTCTGTTGGAAGAGACGAAGGTGGTTGTCCGCGTTTGGCTTCGGTAGTAGCGAGTAATGGAGGTTTAATATCCAGCATTGGAAAATGCCATAAAGAAGCCAGTTCTTCAATATTTAAAAGATATTCCGATATTCCAAACCAGCGGCTGCGTGATTTGTAAGCGTTGATTAAGCGGTTGCGCCGCCAATTAAGCCGTTCTTCTTTCATAAAATAATGCACATGCGTGCCAATGGAGTGAAAATCCGGTTTTAAACCGTTTAGGTCTTCCGTATTAAATTGCTTCATGGCGCCTGTTACGCCGTAAGCAGCCCTGTTTTTATTATAGACTTCTTTTTTTGCCAAATACACGAAACGAATTTTACAAGCAAAACAAATTTTTGCAAGTTTACCCTCCACTCTTTCAATAGCCGCTTTATAACGCGGTGGAAGATGAAGCATCAAGGAAGGCGGCGCATCTTTTTTTATTTCTGGTTCTCCCCAGTTGGCTTCAACTCCAGTTACAGCTGTAACAGAGGTATCAAAAATACTTCCTGCAACCGCGCCAAGCTTCCCAATCAAATTGGATTCTATTTTTTTAGGCGCGGCGCCAATCATTTTTTGCACTATTTCCAAGCCATGTTTTTTCCAATTGTGCCACTCATTACTGATTGGCTTGATGGTTATTTGTATGCCGGCAAACTCACCCTTGCCAAGTCGGCTTAATGTTTCCAAAAGCGCGGCTAATGGGTCTTTATAAACATTCTCGGCCGTTGGATGTTCAAATTCAGAATAGGTGCGGATGGGATATGAATATTCTTCATTAGTTAAAACAAATTCCGTTCCAAAAAGCATATAATTTTCTTTGTTTGGAAAATGATCTGGAAAATCTTTAGCATAATCTTCTATTTCCGTGATTTCCGCGTCCGAATATTGCGCGTAAATAGCCGCCTCTACCAAATCTCTATATTTTTCAATGGTTCCAATGATAAATTGAGTATAACCCTCAATACTTACAATTTCAAAACTAAACCATGGCTGATGATAGCCATCCAAATAGGCCTCTTCCAAATCAGGATTTTTATGAGCGCCAGCTAAATGCGCGAAAATCTGCTCCACCGCTTTTGGCGTTTGCTCGTTTCCCTTTGGCACATCAATCGCCAAATAAATCCATTTGATCTTGCTAATTGAAAAAACGATAAAACGGCTTAAATAAGCAAAAATAAGAAAAAAATCCAAAAAAATCCATAAAAAAATAAACCAACCGCCATGAGTAAAAAGAAAATAATAAACCCTGAACGGCGGGGCGTAAATTACAAAATTTAAAAAAAGATTAAATTGGTCTAAAATTTGATTCAAATCAAACACCATAACTATTTTTCTTGCGCGGTTTATGAATATATTTGGCAGTTAAAAAATAAACAATTAAAAGAGGTAAGCCTGCCCACCATGCCCCAAAAGGCCCCATAAAATAACCAAAAGCAAAAATCAAAGCAAAAAAAATGATTACAGCCGCGTAAACCGCGGCCAAAATAATTTTATCATACATTTTTATCTTAACTTCGCCAGGATTTTCCACTGTCAAAAATTTATGAATTTTCCAACCAATAAGAAGAACTGACAAACCCATCCATTTCCAGCCAAGCAGGCCTGAATAATATCCGCCCAAAAAAGCTAAAAAACAAACTAAAAATGCTAAAACAGCGGCTGTTTGGCGATAAGCCTCTATTGCATCGTAAGTGTAAGACATTAGCGAAGAGCCGCGCATAAAGATCTAAAATAATTTTTTTCCTCCTTGATTCGCGCCAACTCAAACTAAACTGGCACGACTGAAATGTCTATTTCTGCTTATTGCTTAAGCGGTTCCAGATTACCAAGATAGGGCTGGCGACGAAAATTGAAGAATAAGTGCCGAAAACAATGCCGATGATGAGCGTCAAGACAAAATATTTAATTGATTCTCCTCCTAAAAAGTAAGCTGTCAAAAGTACCAACAAAACCGTAAAAGAAGTATTGATGGAACGGGTGACAGTTTGATTAACGCTCCTGTTCACAACCTCTTCAAATGTCTCGCGAGAATATTTTAAAAGATTTTCGCGAATGCGATCAAACACTACTATTGTATCATGAACCGAGAAGCCAAGTATTGTAAGAAGGGCGGTAACAAACAAAGTGTCAACCTCCACCCCCAAAAAATACCCTAGCGCGGCAAAAATGCCAGTTGGTATTACAACATCGTGAAAAAGCGCCAAAATAGCGCAGATACCATACTTCCACGAAGCAACAGGACGAGAAACCTTACGGAAAGCAAAAGTGATATAAAAAATAATCGCTAACAAAACAAATAAAATAGCCAAAAATGACTTAGTGCGCAATTCCGAACTGATGGTAGGACCAATCATAGTAAAATTCTTTTCAATCACTTTTTCATTTTGGTTAAGTCCTGATAAGGCATTAACCAATGCCTGATGCTGATTTTCATCCAAGACTTTTGTTTTTATAATCAATCCATTATCTCCTGTTGGAATTAAAATCGGTTTTTCCGCGATTGCAGAAATTTTTGCTTCAATTGATTGATTAGATGGCCTTTCATTTTTAAACTGTACCTCTAAAAGCGAACCACCGGTAAAATCCAAGCCAGGTTTTAAACCCCAAAGCAAAACAGAAATAATGCTTAATATAACCAAAAAAGCGGAAAAAGACAGAAAATATTTTTGTTTTTTAACTAAGTTAAAATTTGTCATAATTTTTAATTCTAAAATATCCTAATTTATCTTTCCTCCCAAAAACCATCTGCGGCTTTTAATCCAAGGACCGACAAAATGTAAAAGCACGCGGGTAACAGTAATCGCTGAAAACATTGAAATCAAAATACCAATAGCCAAAGTAATGGCAAAACCCTTAATCACGCTGGTGCCAAACCACAACAAGATTAAGCAGGTAATCAAACTGGAAACATTGGAGTCGCGGATGGAAAGCCAAGCGCGGGAGAAACCTTCATTTAACGCTTGAGTGATGGAAAGCCCTCTGCGTAATTCTTCTTTAGTACGTTCAAAAATAAGAACATTGGCATCAACAGCCATGCCAATAGATAAAATAAAACCAGCAATGCCAGCCAATGTTAAAGTGACTGGAATTAATTTAAAAATGCTAAGAGTGATGAAAGCATAAAGAGTAAGAGCGAAAACTGCCAATAAACCAGGTAAGCGATAAAACAAAATCATAAAAAGCGCTACAGCGGCAAAGCCAATTAGACCCGCGAATAAACTCTTATTCAAAGAATCCATACCTAAACTCGCGCCGATTGTTTGCTGGCCGACCAAAGTAATCGGCACAGGCAGAGCGCCGGCATTTAATCTTCGGGCCAAAAGTTTTGCTTCCGGCATTGAAAAACTGCCGCTAATCACAGCTTTGCCGTCTTTAATCGGCTCATTGACAACAGGAATACTGATTGGCTGGCCATCCAAAAAAATGGCTACTTTTTTATTTACATTTCGTTCGGTAATTTCGCCAAATAATTTCTTTCCATCATCATTAAATTCCAAAGATACAGAAGGCGCGCCTGAAGTGGAATCAAACTGAATAGCGGCCTTTTTTAATTGCTGGCCGGATAGACCAGTCAATTTCCACTGATCTATAAGATTATTGTCTGCTTCATTTTTGGTCTTTAATAAAATATGACTGGCCTGATATTCCTTAACTTTTTTGTTGTCTTTTTCAACTTCGCGTTCTCCTGTTTTTTTAATAATATGATAACCAAAAATACTTTTAATCGGTTTCGCGGTTATTTCATTTATTTTTAATGCTTTAACCGCGTCTTCAAACGGTTTCACCATTACCCCATCCGCAAACCAACCCAAATCACCTCCGTTTGTTTTACTGCTATCTTCCGAGTATTTTTTGGCAAGAGTGGCAAAATCAGCTTTGGACGCCAACGCTTCTTTTAACACGCCACCTGCCTTTTTTTCAGCTTCTTTATTAAAATCTTCAATTTCCTTTTTCTGTTCCGGCGTCAATTCAATTGCGCCAGCTTCTTCTTTAAATTCCAAAATCGGCGTCTCACCAATCATTTTAATTGCCTGATTAACATCTTTAATGCCTGCCAGTTCAACAATTACGCGCCAAGAATCACCGGCCTTGTCTGTTTGCACTAATGGTTCAGAAACACCCAACGCATTGACGCGGCGTTCAATAACATCGCGCGCGCCTTCCATTGCGTCTTTCCTGCTCCCCTCTTCTATTTTATTAATGTCGGCTTCATAAACCAAATGCGTGCCGCCTTGCAAATCCAAACCAAGACGAAACTGGGACTGCCACGGCAAATGGCCAATATCAATTTTTGTCTTCCATTTAACCCAATTGGAAGAATTATTATAAAGAGCTGGAAAAGAAAAAAAAGCGGTTAAAATTAACAAGGCAATAATAGCAATAACCCCCCATTTGATGCGATTGCGCGGAATCGCGGAAGTAACGCGAATATCTCTAATACCCATAAAATAATAAAAACTAATTTTCTTAAATTATGAAGTAATTATAAATCATTTAGTTTAATTTAGCAAGATGTCTAAACAGCTGTCTGGAACAACCGCAATTTCAAACGCCATGACACTTCTTATATTTCTTCCCGCTACCGCAAGGACATTGGTCGTTACGGCCAATTTTACGGCCGGCAAAATCATGTGAAAATTCTTTTTGCGAAGATGAACCAAAAAACGCAGATCCGCCGCCGGCGCCAGTGCCGCCGCCAGCGCCGCCTGTCCCACCAGCCAAACCGCCTGCCGCGCTCATCGCTTCTTTAGCCGCCCCTGACATTTGTATTCCATGACGCGCCATTAAAGATGGAGCCATTTCCAATCCTATTCCAACTTTAAAAATGGAATAAACAACTTCTTTCTGAATCAAAATCATTAGCTCATTAAACATTCTGTACGCTTCCTTTTTATATTCCACCAATGGATCTCTTTGTCCATAGCCGCGCAGTCCAATGCCTGTGCGCAAATAATCAATCTCTACCAGATGCTCAACCCACAATGTGTCAATGGAACGAAGCAAAAGCCCCTTTTCAATCTCCAGCATCAATTCCTGATTGTTGATTTTTTCTTTCAATTCAATATAGTGTTTTTTAGCCAAGGTAAATAAAAATTCAATAATTTTGGTGCGACCAGCCGCCTCTTCCAGCCGCCCATCAGCTTTCTCGCCGCCAAATTTAAATAATTCTTCTTTTTCAGCCGCGTCAATCAAAAAAATAGTAATGGCGGTTTCATAGATTTCTTTTAAATTCCAATCATATTCTTCCGTTCCAGCAGTATGATAATAAACAAACTGTTCAATTTCTTTTTCCACCATTTCTAAAATTTTATCTCCCAACTCGCCAAAATCACCACCGACGGCTTTACTGCCAGATATCGCGCAAACTTCAACGCCAACAGCGCCAACTTTATCGCCAGCTGAATTTGCCGAATCTAAAGACGCAACTTTCATCTTTGCGCGAGCCGCTTCATATTCGTCTAAAATTTCACGGCGTTTTTTGTAAATTACCGTTCTATGCTTATTTAAAACATCATCGTAATCAAGCAGGTGTTTGCGGATATCAAAATTATTTTCTTCAACTTTTCTTTGAGCCGTTTCCAGCGATTTGGAAACCATTTTATTTTCAATCGGTAAGTCCTCAGGCATTTTTAAAAATTCCATCATGCGCTTGATTTTATCAGAACCAAAAATACGCATCAAATCGTCTTCCATAGAAACATAAAATTGTGAAGAACCCTGGTCGCCTTGACGGCCGGAGCGTCCGCGCAACTGATTATCAATGCGCCTTGATTCGTGGCGTTCAGTGCCCAAGACATGCAAACCTCCGGCGACCAAAACTTTATCTCTATCAGCTATCCATCGGTTTTCTAAAACTTGCAATTCCTCTTTTTTAGATTCTTCGCTTATGTCTTGCCCCAAAATTTCCGCTTTCTTGCTTTCAATATTGCCGCCTAAAATAATATCCACGCCGCGGCCTGCCATATTGGTGGCTAAAGTTACCGCGCCCGGCTTACCTGCTTGAGAAATAGTTTCCGCTTCCCGCTCGTGATTTTTGGCGTTTAAAATTTGATGCGGAATTCCTTCCATTTCCAGCATACCGCTTAAAAGTTCATTTTTTTCAATGGAAATTGTGCCGATTAAAACAGGTTGGCCATTACCGTGCCTCTCTTTAACTTCATGCGCCACAGCCATAAATTTGCCATGCTCATTTTTGTAAATCCTGTCAGATAAATCCCTGCGAATCATCTCTTTGTTAGTTGGAATTTCAATCACTTCCAAATTATAGATTTTAGAAAATTCTTCCGCCTCGGTAGCGGCCGTGCCGGTCATGCCTGCTAATTTTTTATATAGGCGAAAATAATTTTGAAAAGTAATGGTGGCTAAAGTCTGGCTTTCGCGCTGAATCGCCACTTTTTCCTTTGCTTCAATGGCCTGATGCAACCCTTCTGAATAACGCCTGCCAAACATCATCCGTCCTGTAAACTCATCAACAATAATAATTTCTCCATCTTTCACAACATAATCGCGGTCGCGTTTGAAAAGAGCAGACGCTTTCAATGCCTGCTCCAAATGATGAACAGTCCCGACTCCTCCATCCGCGTAGATATTTCCAACACCAAGCCATTCCTCAATTTTATTGATGCCTTCATCAGTTAAAGTTGAGGAACGCATTTTTTCATCAATATTATAATCATCATTTTCTTTAAGCCGCCCTACCAATTCCGCGAATTTGTAATATTTTTCAGCAGCTTCCTCAGCAGGCGCTGAAATAATCAAAGGAGTTCGCGCTTCATCAATTAAAATGGAATCAACCTCGTCAACAATGGCGTAATGCAAATCGCGCTGAACCATTTCACTCAAATTAGTGGCCATATTGTCTCGCAAATAATCAAAACCGAATTCATTGTTGGTGCCATAGAGAATGTCGCACTGATATGCCTCGCGGCGAGAGCACGGATGCAAATGCGATGGTTCAATTTTTACTAAAGAACCAACCACAATTTCTTTTTCTTTATTTTTTTTCTCTTTCTCAGCTTCTTTTTCTTCTTCAATTCCAAATTCATGATTCTTAACCTCTAAATTTTGATTTCGCGCTTTTGACTCTTCCTGATACCCCGGCTCATAAACAAAAGATTGCATTTGTTGCTGAATGCATCCAACAGTCAAACCAAGAGTATTATAAATTCTACCCATCCAAACAGCGTCGCGCTTAGCAAGATAATCATTCACTGTAATCACATGAACGCCCTTGTCTTCAAGCGCGTTTAAATACACGGCGGCAGTGGCGGTAAGGGTTTTTCCTTCACCAGTCCTCATTTCAGTAATATAACCATTATGTAAAAAAATACCGCCAATAAGCTGAACATCAAAATGACGCTGTCCATTAACTCGTTTGGATGCTTCTCTCACAACGGCAAATGTCTCTGGTAAAATATCGTCTAAGGTTTCGCCTTTTGCCAACCGCTCTTTAAATTCAGTGGTTTTAGCTTTAAGCGCGTCAAGATTAAGCCCAAGTAAATCTTTTTCCAAAATGTTTATTTCATCCACAATCGGGCCGACTTTTTTAATTTCCTTTAAGTTTGGGTCGCCAAATATTTTCTTCAAAATTGACATAAAATTTGATAATAATTTTCTACTCCTCTGTCTTCATCGCCTTACGCACGATCTTGGTTATTTTTTTATCCTTAAAATCCACAATTTGTCTTTTAGTTTCATCACTAACCAAATCAATAGCCGCGTACAAATCGTCATGTATCTCTTCAGCCCTCAAGAGTACGCATGGCAAAGATAAATTTACTTCCGCTCTGAAAATTTTACCTTTATTATGATGCTCGGTTGTTTTGCCAACTTCTACACGCGCTATTATCGCGTCGTCATCTAATCTTTTTAAATATTTTTCCAAAGAACCAATTTTTTCATTAACATACTTTTCAATCGCCGGAGTTAATTCAATGCCTGTCGCTTTAATTATTATTTTCATAATTTTTATCTGTTAATTTAAAATATTTAACGATTTTTAATTATTTCAACGGTTTTAATCAGTTCTGCTTCATCAAATAAATCTTTTGTCAAAATATAATTATCCATAACAACAATTGCGGAACCGCTCGCGCCGCTTGGGCCAAAACGGTTCTTGGCGATTTCAATGTTGGAAAAACAAAATGATTTTAATTTATTTTCCATTTTAGGCATTTTAATAAAAGAATTTTCATCTGGCTCAACGCAAATACGATTATAACTCGGCGCGGCCGTTGTATTAGAATAGACAAACTTCCCAGAAACCACGACTTGGCCGGAAAATTCAACCACGTTATCGTTCAAAATTTTCTTAACCACCATTCCGTTAGCAATCCGATCGCTTACTTTTATGGTTTCAAAATCAATCCAGTTATTTTGAAATCTGTAAAATTTTTCCACGCTATCCATTGATAGCTTTTCCATTTCGTTTTGTATTTTCTCTTTTTTACTTAAAACTGAAGCCACTATCCTTTCCTCAACGCGTTTTGTTTCTTTTACCAAAGAACTCTGCCAAACATACACGCCAATGCCTACAATTATATATGACGCGAAGATTCCAACGGCGATAAACCAAAATGTCTTCGGCTTTTTAAAAAAATTTTGAAGCATAAAATTTAAGATGAATTAAAAAAATTATAAAAAATTATTTAACAATTTGCACTTCTTCTTTCAAATCAACTCCAAATTTCTGATAAACCTCTTCTTTTACCTTCTTAATGAGCGCCAAAACATCCTTGGCAGTTGCCTGCTTTGTATTTACGATAAAATTACAATGTTCATTAGAAATTATGGCATCGCCTATTTTAGCGCCCTTAAGTCCGGAATTTTCTATGAGCCACGCGGCCGGCGCCTTTTTATATTGCCTAAAATTATCAATAAGTGCTTCCTTTAAACGCGGGTTCAAATTTTCTTCTTTTTCAAATAAAAAATTCTTAAAGACGCAACCCGCGCTTGGTTGTAACGGTTGGGATTTCATGCGATGTTTCAAATATCCTTCCATTTCTTTTTTGGCTTCTTCCTTGTTGCCAGCTTCCATTTCCAACTCCGCTGAAATAATTACGGCGTTGGATAAAATTGATCTAAATAAACTTGCGCGATAAGCAAAAACGCACTCTTCTTTAGAAATTGTTCTAAAATTTCCGCCTTGAAAAATTTCTACTGACTTTACAACTTGAGCCATATCAAATCTAAACGCTCCTGCATTACCGCTGATAGCTCCGCCCAGTGTCCCGGGCAATCCGCCTGCCCATTCCAAACCTTTAAGACCTTTTTTAACTGTCTCTCTTGCCAAAAAGAACATTGAAACACCGGAACCAATTCTTATCGCGTATTTTTTTCCATATTCATAATCAACTTCTGGAAAAATAAAATCACTAAAAGAAATTTTTATAACCAAACCGTTGAATCCTGAATCTAAAAAAAGCAAATTAGTGCCGCCGCCCAAAATAAAAATCTTTTCTCTATGTTTCTCGCCCCAATTATACGCCTCTTTCAAATCTTCTTTTACGCGGACTTCAACAAAATATTTAGCCGGTCCGCCAATTTTAAAAGAGGTAAATCCTGATAAAGAAATATTTTTTTTAATCTTCAAAGACATATGTTGAGTCTGATTGCTAAATACCATTTTGGCTGCAATTTTCAAAATTGGGCTAAATTTTCCAAAAAATTTATCTCCAATTTTGTCAATTTCGCTTCAAAAGCGTATTTAACAACTATACCCATATTTAAATCATATAAAAAAAAACCAAAATAAGCAAATATCTTTGCAGCGAATATTGTATCTGTCAGGGTCTTGTTATTTTCTCCGCTAACTTATAAATAAACCCAGCGCCCATAATTAAAACCGCATCGCCTGGTTTGATAATGGAATCCAAAATTTTTTTTGTTTGAACCAAGTCCGCGCCAAAATAACTTTCCTCTTTGCCTTGCTTTTTAAGCTCTTTCACTAAATCAAGCGAACTAATATCATACTCGGCTGGTTCTCTGCCAGGCGCTGACCAAATTTCATTTAAAATCACAACATCGGATTTTAGAAACGCTTTAATAAAATCATTGAACAAAAAATGTGTTCGCCATTTGTGATGAGGATGAAAAACCGTTACTACCCGTTGGCCTGGATATTTTTGCTTGGCGGCTTCAATTGTCCCGACAACGGCCGCGGGATGATGTCCATAATCGCTAATAATTATCGCGCCTTTATAATCACCCAACAATTCAAACCTGCGCCAAGAACCCTTAAAATCGGCTAAAATATTTTGAATCGCTTTTATTTCTACTTTCAAAATCATGGCAGTAGAAGCGGCTGCAAGTGCGTTATAAATGTTAAATAGACCTGGCACTTTAATCTCAAAATTATCCTCCACTACCCTAAATTTTTGTCCTTCCGCTCCAGCTACCGCGTCCGCGGCAAAAAAATCAGCCGAGTGAACAAGCGCAAAATTTTTAACTTTCAAATTTTTTGTTTTTATTAAAATCGCGACATCGGCATCGTCAAATAGAACCCGAGAATTTTTATCGTCTTTATTCCAAACAATAATTCCGCCATCTTTGATTTTTTCTATCATTTTTTTAAAAGCCGCCATAATTTCACCCAAGTCCTTATAATAATCAAGATGGTCTTCTTCAATGTTGGTGATAATAAGATGCGACGGCTCAAGACGCAAAAAATTGCCAAATGCCTCGCAGGCCTCAACTACAAAAGGACCATTGCCAAATCTAAACCCGCCGCCGTGCTGATGTTGGACATTGCCGCCTCCGATAACTAATGGGTCAAAGCCGCCTTCCGACAGCATCAAACCTAATAAAATTGTGGTGGTGGTTTTTCCATTTGTGCCGGACACGGCAATAGTTTCTCTTTCTTTAGAAATTAAACCTAACGTCTCAAAATAACTGTAAGCAGGAATATCTAATTTTTTTGCCTCTTTTAATTCCTCGTTTTCATTTTCTATCGCCGCTGAAGTATGAACAACCATCTCCATTTTTTTATCAACGCGTCTTGCTTCGTGCCCAATCCAAATTTTGGCGCCAGCGGTTTTTAATTCTTGAACAATCGGCGAATCCTCCAAATCAGAACCTGATACTTCCATACCCAAAGCCAAAGCAAGACGCGCCAAAGCCGATACGCCGTGCCCGCCTATTCCCACGAAATGAATTTTTTTAATGGTAAAAAATGACATAGAAACTCGACCTATGGACATCACACTATGGATAGGAGCTATTTTTGTGCTTTTAAAATTATATTATAACTCTTTTCTAAACTATCTGTTTTATTACCCTCGGCGTCGCCATAAAAAACTTTGATATTTTTAAAACCGACGCGCTTAAACAAGTAAGCCAACTCTTTTTTATCAAATCTGTAAAAATATCTCTGAATATTTTTTTTAGACGAGACCATCCAAGGAATTAATAAATCTTTTTTGGACCGCCATGCCGGCATTTTTTTCAATTGCTCGTCAATTTTAAATTTTTTTCCGGCATAATCCGTATACAAATTCCAAACTGATACAATCGCGCGTCCGCCCGGTTTTAAAACCCGATATATTCCACGCGCCGCGCGCTTTTGAAGAAAATCTTTCGGGACATGATGTAAAACAGCCAAAGCAAGAACCCAATCAAAAATCTTTTCTTGAAATGGCAAGCGCGAAATATCTCCGTTAGTTAAATGATAGCAATCGCCAATTTTTTTTAATCTTTTTTCAGCAATTACCAAAAGTTTTTTACTAATATCCAGTCCAGTATATTCAATTGACTTTCTCGCCAAAACATCATATAATACACCATTACCGCAACCAATATCTAAAACTTTTTCTTTAAACTTAATTTTTTCAGCCAATTTTATCTGATAAGGCCTTAACGCATTACGGCTCAAATCCCACTCTTTGGCAATTGTATCATAATCGCGAGCGGTTTTTGCGATAATTTCTTTAGCCGATTTTAAATCCATAAAAAAAATAAATAAGTGAAATTGAAAGGGATTCCTCCACTCGCTCAGCTCGGTCGGAATGACAATTGAAACCAAACGGGTAAATCCTGCAATAATCTAATCAGGTTCTTGCAAAAAATAAAATGCAAAAAATAATTTTACAACTCTTAAAAGAGAAAAAAATCACTCAAGACAGGTTGGGCGCTTTAAAACGGCAATTTAGTTCCTCTTCCTATCGTCAATTTCCCACGGCCGCCGAACTTTTTAATACATATCGGCAGCTCGCGCGCGCCAAAAAAATAAAACCATCGCCGGCTTTGGAAAAAATTTTGAGAAAACGGAATGTACGCACACTTTCCGGCGTGGCTGTAATTACTGTTTTAACAAAACCATGGTCTTGCCCCGGTCATTGTGTTTATTGCCCAAATGACATTGAAATGCCAAAAAGTTATTTAAAAAACGAGCCAGCCGCCCAACGGGCTTATCTTAACAATTTTGACCCATATAATCAAGTTTTAACGCGGCTATTGATGCTTTGGGACAATGGACACAAAACAGATAAAATTGAATTGATTATAAAAGGCGGCAGTTGGAATAGCTATCCATTAAATTATCAATTATGGTTTATCAAAGAATGTTTCCGCGCGGTTAATAATTTTAAAACCAACAATTTTAAAACCAGCGCTAAAATTATAAAACAGAACCGTCCGCGCGTTGTGTTGCAAAACATTAAAAAATTGACGCGCGAAATTTTAACAGAACAAAAGAAAAACGAACATGCCCAAAATCGCGTCGTTGGTTTAACTTTGGAAACGCGGCCTGATTTAATCAACAAAAAAACAATCGCGGAAATGCGGCTATCAGGCGCGACAAGAATAGAATTGGGCGTCCAGCACACCGACGAAAAAATTCTAAAACTAATTAAACGCGGGCACAATCTTCAAGCGGTTAAGAACGCTGTTAAACTTCTGCGGCAATTCGGTTTCAAAATTGATTTTCATCTGATGCCGCAACTGCCAGGTTCAACTCCGGCCAAAGATTTAAAAATGTTTGCCAAAATATTCAGCGACATTGATTTACGGCCGGATATGATTAAAATATACCCATGTTCTGTTGTTAAAAAAACCGAGCTTTACAATTGGTTTAAAAAAGGCCTTTATAAACCATATTCCAACAAAAAACTATTTGAACTTTTAATCAAAGTAAAGTCAGAAATTATTCCAAGATATTGCCGCATTTCACGCTTAATCAGAGATATTCCTTCAACGGAAATTATTGCTGGAAACAAAATAACCAACCTGCGGGAATTCATTAAAGACGAAATGAAAAAACGCGGACTGTTTTGCAAATGTCTGCGTTGCCGTGAGATTGGACATCAAAATTTCGCGCCGGCCGGCCGGCCAAAATTATTTATTGAAAAATATGAGACGTCAGGCGGAACGGAATATTTTTTAACTTTTGAAGATATCGCGCGCCGCGCGGTCTACTCTTTTTGCCGACTGAGAATTGACCAAACCGGAATTTTTCCAGCTTTTATCAGAGAACTTCATACTTACGGGCAATTAGTCGGCATAAGCGCGCGCGAAAAAAATTCAAGCCAGCACAAAGGATTTGGCAGACGACTCGTGGAAACAGCGGAAAAAATCGCTTGCCAAGCCAAAGCTGAAAAAATCGCCGTTATCTCCGGAGTTGGCGCGCGCGGCTATTACAAAAAACTTGGGTATAAATTAGAAAGTACATATATGGTGAAAAATTTACTGTCCGATACTTTTTCGCGAAAAAAATTTCCAAGTTTCATAAAAAAATTGATAAATTTCAATAGATAACTTTTAACATTTGACTGAACAACAACTATTAGATTAAAATAAAAAACAACAACAAGGAGGAAAAAGATGTTTCGTAAGATAAACCCAAACTACCTTACGGGTTTCGGTCTCACTCTTGTTCCTTTCATGGTTATCGCGCATCAAATAGACGGCATTGAAGGATTAACTGTTTGCCTCGCTCTCTTGCTATTACGCGAAGGCGCTGATATTGCCGATGGATTGATTGCCAGACGCGCAAAAATGGTGACTGATTTAGGTAAATTAATTGATCCGCTATTTGACAGCATCGCCAAAATAACTCTTTTTTTCAGCTTTGCCGCTTCCGGCTGGATGGATATCTGGATGCTGGCGATCATCTGCCTTAGGGATCTTTTTATCGCCTATGTCCGCGCTTTTCTCACAACCAAAGGAATCGTCTTGGCGGCAAGAAGCAGTGGAAAATATCTCCATGCCTTGCCACAATCCTTGGCTCAAATTTTAATCATTTTTGGTTATCTTTTGGTGGAGTTAGGCGTTAGTCTTCCAATGGAAGAAATTTCATGGACGCTGCTCTTTATAGCCACGATGTGCACCGCAACCACGATATTTGATTACCTTTACGCAGCTTACGCGCAGATAAATGGTATATCGTAAATTTCGCTTCAAAAGCGTATTTGACGATGGACCCAAAAAAGTCAAAAAAAAATGGCTTAAATTTACAAGCCGCTGGCAAATCGTCAACGGCTTATTTTAAAAAATCTTTTATTTGTTTAAATCTTTATTTAGAAAGCTCATTTAATTTTTGTTTTATTTTCGCTAGCTCCTGCTCCAACTCCGCTTTCCTCTTTTCCAACTTTGTTCTTTCTTGTTCTATAATTTTCTGCTTTTTTATTTTAACTTCAGCTTTTTTTACAACCACAGCCACGCTATCCGCCGTAATTTCATTGGCGTTTTGACGCGCTACCCCGCGGACTCTTACTTCATCGCCAACAGCCAAATCAGCCAAGCCAGCGATAACCACCTCCAATTTATAAAACTTAGTGACGGAAGTGATAAAAACTTTAAATTCTTTATCATTCTTTTTAAGAGTAAAAGTGCCTGCGGCAGAATCAATTGCCGTAACTTCACCTTTTTGGGCGTAAAATGTCTTATAAATAGTATTATCTTTCACCAATTTGGCATTGACAGCGCCGTCAGCTTGCAAGCGACCAGTAATCCAAACCTTATCTCCAACATTAAACTCTGACAAATCTGATTTTCCGCCGTAACGTCTTACTATTTTAGTATTTGCTAAAACATTAACTGTTAAAACAACATCTTTAGCAGGATAGGCGCCTGGAAAAAACTTTATCTTTGACGGAATAATTCTCTCAATCTTAATTGTTAAGTAAGTTGAAGCGGTTTTGGAGCTTATTGCGGTTAACTCTCCTTGCACAATAATCTCGCGTGGTTTATACACCGGAAGAGATTTTAAAGCGCCAACCACAGTTGAAGTAACAGTTGCGTTATTATTAGCACTGGCAGCGGCTGCATTTTTTTTAGCCGCGACGGGCAAGACAATACTCAAAACAAAGAAAACTGTTATCAATGCGAAAATTTTTTTCATACTTTAAAGATTAATTAATTATATTTTTTATTGTAGAGATAAACGACCGTTAAATCTCTTTTATTTAGCGAGAGTCATCTTTGATTATTTTTATTCCACTTCGGATTTTTTTTCCAAAGCTTTCTCATAATTTTTCATCTGGCGCTCCAAAATTTTCTCATGTTGTTCACGTATTCTTTCCATCTTCTCCGTTATTTTATCCTGTCTAACTTCAATATTTTCATCACTTGTATCATCTAAATCACCATTTTTTGTTTGCAGACCAACCAACTCGGTTCCCATATCGTCCAAACTTTCGTTAATTACCTTCTCTATATAAATACCCGAATCCTCAGAAGAAGTTACAAGTTCCGCTTTATTAGCCGCTTTTTCCACAGCCGCTTGATAATTATTTATAGCCATGTCCAAATTTTTCAAATTTTTTTGTTTTTTGATTTGTTTTATATCCTGTTTGCGGCGGATTAAGTGTTTCAAAGCAACTTCTGTTTTCTTTTCAGCCGTGCCTGCTAACTTTAATTCAGCTTTTTCCACCACCCGTTTTAAAGAGTATAAAGGATGGCCTTCCATCACATCAGGAGAATTATACGCGTAAGCGCCAGTTCCAATTGATAAAAACAAAATCAGACAAACTGCCACTGTTGCATACCGCCAATAATGATGAACAACAAAAATAGAAGCCGGAAAAAATTGTTCATAGCGCCTAATTAAAACTTGACGCAAATTTTTCTTAAAATTCTTGTCGCCGCTGATTTTTTCGCGTATAGAAAATAAATTGTATCTTGGAAACCAAATCATATTTTATTTTTTTTCCCGCCGCATAGTTTTTAATTCCTTAAGCGCGCGGTGCGCAGCCACCTTAACCGCGTTTTCCGTTCCTCCAATTATCTCGGCCACCTCTTTAAAACTATACCCTAAAAGGTACTTTAAAGTTACAAGACGGCGTTTGTCCTCGCTTAAATTGGCTAAAAGTTCCAAAATTTCCCGTTCCGCGTCTTTTTGAATCAAATGTTCCAAGCCGTCAAAACTAAGACCTGCTTCTTTTTGAACATCAATTTCAAATTCTCCATCAAGAGTTATTTCTTCCAAAGATAAAAAAGTTTTTTTGTTGTCGCGAAAAAAATTGCTTAAATGATTTCTGGCGATGGTGTAAATCCATGCGGAACGGGAAATATCCGAGTTGTAATCTTCAAAATGTTCCAGCGCTTTGATAAAGATTTCAGAAGTTAAATCCTCTGCCAACTCCTTGTTGCCGCGAGCGCGAAAAAAAACAAAACGGTAAATTTTGTCAAAATTGGTTTTATAAAACTTTAAAAAATCCTTTTTAGTCATCGTCTTTAATGGTATTTGGCAATAGACATTTTAATCATCGTCTTTGCGTTCGGCCAAAGCGGCCATTAAAAAAATCGGCAATAAAAACCAAATAAACCTTCCCCAGCTGTCCAAAAAAACTTTTCGCGTGAAAGAAGAAAATAATTGAAGATAAGCCGGCGGCAAAAAAGAAAAAACCGCGCTGGCGAGCAAGCCGGTTTGAAAAAAACCAAGCAATGCAACCTGCCACCAATGCGCCACATAACCGCCCTTGATAAAAATTTGATTTAAAACTCCGCGGACAAGAGCGAAAAATAAAACAACAAAGGCGATGATAAAATAAATGGTGCGATTGAAAGACGCGGACGCCTCTGTGATGCGGCCGATAAACGGAGCGTAAGAAATAACTCCCAAGGCGACATAAATGGCAATTAGGTACAAAAGAACGCGGAGCCGGCCCAAAAAAACAGTATAAAGGACGCTCAAAATCAAAATACCGCTCCAAAGAAGCAAATCCGGGCCAAATCCCAAGGCGATTATTTTAGCAAAAACATTGCTGAAAGAAGACATAATGGTTTTAAATCGCCTGATTAAATGTCATTCTGAATGAGGCGAAAAATCTAACAGGCAATATAAAACAAGCGATAATTACATTATAACAAAAAAACGCCACGAACGCTCACGAGTGAACGCAAACGAACGCGGCGCGGTTATTGGCGGTTAGTTGCCAAATACCATTTTGGCAAATAAACCATTTATATCTCTTTTGGCTTAAAAATCAAAAAACTACTTTTTAGGAGTGAGTAAAATTTGCTTTTTTCAGTAGTTTTGAGTAAAATAGGCGTGAACTTCGTTGTAAAGTAATACCATAAATAAACTTCACTAAACGACAGAGTTAAATTTATTTGTGATGAACTCCATATCAAACCCATTACAGCCAACAGTCATAAAGCCAAAGGCCGAGTGAAAAGATTGTTTGGAACATTGCAGGACAGATTAATTAAAGAATTATGATTTTTTGTTAATATATTAGATTCTCTTGCTCGTTGGTAATTGCCGGAAATTAAATCATTTTGTAAACTTAACAAATTATTTTCTAAATAAGCCTCAAAATCGCTCACCGCCTGTCGATCGCGTTTTCCTCTTCGGTAAGACAGCCAGGCCTGCCAAATATTTTCTGGACTAATTATACTTTGGTAGCAATTTATTAATTTTTTCATACTAATTTTTACAATATGAATACCATTGTTCTACAAAAAACCTACATTCTCTATATAAAAATTTCTGATCACGTTTCTCGCTTGCCAAAAATAGTTCGCTATAGCCTGGGGCTGGCGATTGATCGATGTAATTTAGAACTTTTGGAATTTCTGGCAGCAGCCGAACACGCCGAGCCGGTGCTAAAAAATCGCATACTGTTGGACGCCAACACTAAGGCAGAGGTGTTAAAACTGCTCTTGCGGGTATTAGTTGAGAAGAAATTGCTTAAGGAAACAAACTATTTTTCCTTTTCCTCCGATTTGATTGAAATTGGAAAAATGATTGGCGGCTGGAGAAAATCGCTCACCAAATAAATAATTGCATGACCGAGAGGCGGAAGCCCCTGTTGTTCCATGTGTTGTCACGCTCATCGTTGTTGACGTAACCAGCACCACCGTTGTCAGAGTTGCCGACGATCAAGCGATAGCCGCCGCCTCATTGGGCAAAGACTTATTCAAAACACGTACCAATTACCGCCCCCGCGATTTTCGGCTGAAATTATTCCGTCTTTGCACGTCGTGCATTTCAACTAATTATCCAATCTCAATCACTTGAAACCCAAACGGGCAAGCGAGATTTTTAATTGGACAATTTTAGGGCAAACCAACATTATCGCCTAAGGGCGAAAAACTGGCTGCAGTAGCCCATAAAAAAATTTTGACGAAAAGTAAAAAGTAATAAAAAACAGTAAAGGAAAAATAACAAAAATCAAGTATTCTTCAGCACGACCGAGAGGCGGAAGCCCCCGTTGAGCCAGGCGGAGCCACGCCCAGCGTAGCGGACGCAACCAGCACCACCGCTGCCAGAGCGGCCGACGAACAAGCGATAGCCGCTATCTGCGTTGTCTTGTTTTAATAAAGGGGTTGAACACCACTCGGAAGTGGTGGTTGTAGAATTCTCTGGATGCCTTAAAGACATTTCCAAATTAGAAATAATAGCTGGAGTTATTTTGACATCAAAGTCTGGAACAAAAAGACGCTTTGCTGTAAGTTCAGCAACAATTTTTTCTTTAACTTTGGCTGCCACCAGATTAACTTGGTCCCAGTTATTGCTGAAACGATTTTTACCATCGCCTAACACCTCGCAAATAATTGGCAATAAATAATCTTGAGTATCATCCGCGCCTTCTTTAGTGCCATATTGCTGTTTACCATTTGTATAATTTGGTTTTTGAATTGCTTCAGTTAAAAAAAGTTGACCCTTTGAAGCTTCAGCGTCTATCTTGATTGATCTTATAAAAGAAGTACCCCATTTTTCTGGGCCGCCGACAATATTTGTATTAGCAACTTTTTTCCACCAGTCTGGTAGGTAAGAAACCAATCCTTTCTGTTCGTCGTTTGGTCTCTTACCTTCGGGGTACATCATTCTAAAATATTCATCCCAATTTTCTACTTCAGGAACAGTAGAAACTTCTAAATGAGCACCTAAAAATTTTTCAAAAACAGCTAAATGTTCTGTGGAAAAATCAGGTGGGAGAGGAGGCAGGTCAAACTTGGGTGGAGTCAAACCAAATTCAGCCGCGCGGTCGGCTAAAGCTTGTCTGAGAGCCACTACACTTTCTTTAATTTCTACGGGCAACTTTTTATCTAGTGGTTCTTTTTTATCAGGCCTTAGTGTATTTTCCTCTACCTCATAACCTGCCAGTTGTTCTGGGGTAAGAGTGAAATAGCGAGGTGGACGTCCTTCTGGCATATTATTATTTTTTAATTCTTCTAGGGTTTAATTTTTTAAATTTTTCTATTATGTCCTCCGTTAAAATTGCTGGCAACTCTGAAAATGACGCTAAAGGTGGCGCGGCATCAGCGCTCGCTGAAGCTCCACCAATGCAATAACTGCGAACAGCGGCGCCTTTATTTTTTAATTTTGTATGACAGGCCTCGGTTTCTCTAAAATCATCTGGTGAACCGTCGGAAATCTCCACTACATAATGAATCGGCAATTTTTCTCTGGGCACTCTTTTTTTATGCAGTGATTCTTGTTCCGCTGTCATATCAGATTCAATAATATCCAAAGTTTCATGCGTAGGGGTGCCACCGCTAGCCATTTTTATTAATGCCGAATACAGCTTCCATTGTTCTGCTGGACCCCAACGGTCAGTTAAAGATAAAACTTTCTGTCCCCGAGAAGAAGCTAGAGTTGCCATAATCTTTATTGGCAGTAATTCTGATTCACTTCCAGCCTGGCGAGAAATATAAGCGCATTGCATTAAGCCATCTATAAACAACAAAGCCACATCGCGTTGGACATCGCTTTTTTTTCTGCCAGTCGCCGCGTCTGTTTCAGACATAGACCCTGATAAATCAAAAGAGAAGTAGATATTAATTCCACCAAAATCGTATTCTTCGCGTGTTTGTTTGTCCACCCGTTCAAAGCCAGTAGGATTAAATTCCTGTCCGCGGATGTCTATATAAGCGGAAACTGGATCTTCCAGACGGTCGCCTTCGTCCATGCGAACCGGCCCGCGATAATCCATTGATTCAATCTTGCGAGTAATAACAATTTTTCGCCATTCATCTTTTAATAAATCAGAAATCGGACGCCCTTCTTTATCTTTAATTTCTCTGACTCTTTCCAAAGCACGCAAAAATTCGGCAGCTTGTTCGGGCGTGCAACCAGCTTCGGTGGCAAACCTTTCTTTTTCCAAATCAGACATATTTCGCTCTCTGGTTTTTTTTCCTCCACCGCTGCCAGCTTGTTCTTTTTTTAATTCTTTAATTTTTTTCTGCAAATCTTCTTCAGACATTATTTCATCATCTTCACCGAAATCACCCTCACCTCCAGGTTCCTTTAAATCTTGTTCTTGCGTGTCTTCATCCACTGTTGGGTCGCCTTTGGGCGTGGCATCCAGTCTAAGCCAATGCTGGCCTATGGTATCCCAAACTTCCAGCCAGGCATGCCTGCTGCCCGAGTGCATAATAGCCCGATCTTGGTTGTCTTTCTCTTTGACAAAGTGGCCGGCAATAAACCGGCAAGGTATGCCAGCTTCTTGGAGCAGGCGTACAGCCAAAGTATTTGACACAAAACAATCGGCTTCTTTTAATTGCCAAACTTTTTCAAAAAATTTAGAGGGGTTAGCAGTATATTTTTTCCAAACATCCGGATTATTAGAATATTTAAGTTGGGCGCGCACTGCTTTAACAATCTCCCTAGCCCGTTTCATTTCTGCTGGATTATCTTTTTTAATTTTATCCAGTGCATCAACTGCTTCTCCAGGTAAATTACCTGCTATATTCATTTCAGTTGATGACCTTGCTTCTTCCACAGTTTGACAGGGAGCAATTTTTAAACGATAGGTAAACACCCCTGGTTCTTCAATTAACAGGTGCCATAATCCGTTTTGATCCCGCAACACTTTAGCTCCTGATGCAGAACATTCCAAAGAATTAGAATAAGCTCCCCAATTATACGGCATAGGTAGAGCTAAAGGTTGCCCGCCTCGCACTTTTCCAAAAATAATTCTGGCGCACAAGTTATCCAATGGGGATAATTCCGGTGTTTCCAATACCTTTTCCTCTTTTATTCCCCAACGACAGGTTCGCGGATTAAGTGTGTCCATAATTTTCTGGCGATAGTACCCGCCAAAAAACGGCGCCACAGTAAATTTTATTTTCGGCTCTCCTTCACCTTTTTCTGTTCCCGATTCCATTGATGATCTGGCTTCGTCGCTTTGATCAGGCAAATCCGAATCGTCTTCACTTTTTTCTTTTTCTTTAGCAGGTTCTTCTTCGGCGGGTAGAGTTATTTTTTCTTGAGCTTCTTCCAAATCTTTCTCTGCCAGCCAATCCAAGGCTGGACGAATCTGCAGATCATATAATTTTTTGCGCAGGGTCCATGAAATTTTCGGATCAGCCATGGTCTTAAATACATCAATTACGCCGCCAGTTCTGGTTTTTACGTTGGCGAGCGGCTTTAGTAAATTTGCCACTCTTTTATCTATCCCTGGTTCAGCAACTAATTGTCCTTCAACCATGGACTGTCTAAATTGATGAAAAAACTGTCCAACCAAAGGCAAAGAATGTTTAGAGGTTTTTTCCGGCGAATTCTTCAGAACACCTTCAACTGCCTGGCGTACTTCTGTTGGCACAGATTCTTTCCATTCTAAATATTCTTTAGCAACGTTTAAATCAGCCAGTTCATTAGCCAAAGCAAGGTTAGGGGTGGTAACCGCCTCATTTTCTTCTAGTCCTCTTTGTTCCGCCGGTATTTTTGAAGGCATAATTAAAAATTTTTATTTTTGACGGCAAAGTAAAAAGTAATAAATAACAGTAAAAGAGAAAGTCATAAAAATCAAGTGCTCTTCAGCACGACCGAGAGGCGGAAGCCCCCGTTGACCCAGGCGTCGCCACGCACAGCGTCGCTGACGTAACCAGCACCACCGTCGTCAGAGCGGCCGACGAGCAAGCGACAGCCGCTATCTTTTTTATCCATTTTTAGCAAAGGAGTAGATGACCATTCATAAGTAGTAGTGCTTGAATTTTCTAGATGTCTTAAAGTCATTTCCAGATTAGAAATGATAGCCGGGGTAATCATGATATCAAAATCAGGAATAGCCAGTCGTTTTGCCTGTAATTCCTCTGTTATTTTTTCTTTGACTCTCACGGCTACTTGATTAACCTGATCCCAATTAAGATTGAAACGATTATTGCCACTGCCTAAAACTTCTTGAATAATTGGCAAAAGTTTGTCCTGACTGGCATCAGTACCTTCTTTAGTGCTATATTGTTGAGTACCGTCAATGTAGTTTGGTTTTTGGATTGCTTCTGTTAAAAATACACGCCCCTGCAAAGATTCAGCCTCTACTTCTATTGATCTCCTGTAAGCTTCTCGGCATTTTTCTTTGCCCCCCACAACGCCTTCATCTATATTTTGTTCCCACCAATCTGGGTGATAAGAAACTAAACCATTTTTTTTGTCGCTCTTCCGTTGTTTTTTTGGATACATTATTTTTAAATAGTCATTCCAATCTCTAACTTCAGGAATAGTTGAAGCATCTAGTTGTCCGCCTAAAAACTTCTCAAACACTGCCAGATGTTCTCTTGAGACATCGCGCAAACGGGGAAGGTCAAGTTTGGGAGTAGCAAACCCCAATTCCTTTGCACGTTGATTTAAACTATCTTGCAATTGCTTTAAGCTTTCTCCAATTTTTCTTGTTTCCTTTGGTTCTTCTTCTGTTTTTGGCTTTCTGTCTTTTTCTTCTGTCGTTGCTTGTTGGAAAACAGGTTGGCCATTATCCTTGCGGATACCAATAAATTTAATTCTTTTTCCATCTGGACTTTTTAAAACTGTTCCCGGCTTAATTTCTTTTCCTTGTAAATTCCAGGATTCCTGGATAAATTCCACCCGCGTGCCATTTGGTTCAATGTATGATCCTTCGTTAACATCAATTTCTTGTTTGACTATTTTACGATATTCAACTCGGGGTGAAAGCAAGCCAATTTCAACAGGACTGAAATTTTTAAATTCGGCCCTAGGTCTGGCTGCTTTTGCGTCTACATCAATATCAAAGTGAAGCAAGAATTCTCTGACCAAAGCGCGGTCTTCTTTAGTATAGGCATCACGGTCTAAAAATTGCTCTTTTATTTTTTCTAATACAAATTCCTCTAAATTTTTACCCTGACCCATTTTAACGTATTGCTTCAAAAAACCAAGAATCTGGCCCATATCAATAATCATATCCTTAACAAATTGGCCTTCACCTTTAGCTTTCAGCACTGTTGCTTGCCGAGAAAATGATTTATTAAGTTCGGCAATGGCATTAGCAAAACGCCACAAAAAACTTCCTGCTTGCTCCGTAGTTTCTCGGCCACGACTATCCTTCACCGTCTTAACTTCCAACAGGCGTCGAGTCCGCACAGTGGCTTTGGCTCTTTCTCCCTCAGTGGAAGTAACCCATTCTTCATTTTCTTCATACTCAAATTCTGGAGCCACTTCGCTTTCAGCCGCCCGCAAGCGACCATTTTGGTCCATTAAAGCGGAAACCATCATTTCATAAAGTTCAGGATTTTCATTGCTTTGTGGCGGATAGCCAACATCAACCTTGGCGAACTTGCGCAATACTTCTGGTGGAATTTTTTTGCGTTCATATCTTTCCGAAGCCAAATTAACCATGGCGCAATAAAGAAAATTCGGGGCAACCACAATTTCTTGGTTGGTTACTGGCATGCGTACTCTTTTTCCAGGAGTCCATTCAGCTACACGAGCTAATCTGGCAGTTTGTTCGGAACTTTCCAAAAGATTAAATTCGTCATCAGCTACGATACGGCCTCGATGATCTGCCTGATCTTTTAAAGTACTATCACGTCCAGCCACCGCCTCACCAACTTCCTTATACTCATAATAAGTCTGGCCGCCAGGTGCAATTTTAGGTTTGGCAATCAAATCTTGAAAACGAGTGTCTTTTCCTGGAGTTTCATTACAAATTCTTCCAGTTAACACCAAAGAAGCTTGTTCAACCAAACGGGTTTTACCAGTACCTGATTCACCGGAAAGCAAAACAGGTTGTCCGCTAAAGGCGGCTGTTTCTAATCTTTCCAATAACTCGCGGCGAGATGGCGACCAAATAAAATTTTCCTGGCGCAATTGATTAGAATACATCCGCATAGTCTGGTATTCAGCCAAAGCCGCTAAATCTCCGCTATCTTTTAAAATTTCTTGACGTTCTCCTTTTTTAGTTTCAATCTGTCGACGGCAGCTTTCGTACAACAACACATTAATTTCTGAAGCGCCTTTGCCACGCGAACCAAAAATTCTTTTAGCACAATTATCAACTGTGGATTCATCGGTTAAAATTTTCTGGCTCAAATTTTGATATTCTTCAAAACGCCCATTAATATCATCCTTTTCTTTTTTGACTCGGGCTGATTCGGATAAATAAATTTCTCGCACGTTTTGGTCACTGTGCAATTCTCTTAAAGCCGATAGAATCATTTGTAATTTTCTTTTGTCTTCTGGCGATACAGGGTCAACTTTCTTCATTTTTTTTGTTTTCTTTTTTTCTTCTTCAACATCGCTTTTTGTTTGTTTTTCTGCTTCCTTAAATTTATCATGTCTAAAATTTTGCGTATTTATTCTTTGCTGCAATCTCCATGCTTCTTTATACAAAGCCCACATTGATTCAGCTTTCTGTTCGGGAGAAAGGTAAGAAAAATCTAAAGCAGGGACTTTTTTACCTTCCACTAAATCCGCAGGAATTATATCCAAAAATGCAGCAATCGGGTCTTCCGCGAATTTTCCTTCTTTTTTTAATTTGGCAGCTATATCTATTCCGCTGGGATTTTGTTTGATGTGCTCCACTGCGGCACGGGATTTTTCAGACATAAATTTTAGTTAGAAAAAATTTTATAAAAATTTTTGGCGAAAAGTGAAAGTAATAAAAAACAGTAAAGGAAAAATAACAAAAATCAAGTGCTCTTCAGCACGACCGAGAGGCGGAAGCCCCTGCCGCCCCAGGTGCCGTCACGCCCACCGTTGTTGACGTAACCAGCACCACCGCTGTCAGAGAGGCCGACGAGCAAGCGAGAGCCGCTATCCTGGTCTTTCTGTGTCAATAAAGTAGTGGAAGTCCAGTCATAAGTATTCGTTTCAGAATCAGTTGAATGTTTTAAAGTTGTTTGCAAATTAGAAATAAGAGCAGGGGTAACAATAATATCCAAATTTTCCAGAGTTGTTAAACCTTTCGCTTTCAGAACTTCAGTTAATTTTTCCTTAAGTTTGGGAAGTAGCTCCTGATTTATTTGATCCCAAGTAAGATTAAAACGGTTAGCATCATCTCCAAAAACTTCTTTAATGACTGGCAACAGTTGGTCTTGACTGGCATCAGTACCTTCTTTAGTACCATATTGCTGAGTGCCGTCAGTATAACTCGGCTTTTGAATGGTTTCGGATAAAAGCAAAGCCCCGTGCATTTCTGCGGCTTCGGCGTGCATTGATTTAATATACAAATCTCCCCAAGTAGCGCGAGGTATATGAGTTCTTTGTGCTTCGTCTTCGGAAATAGCGAAATTATCACCGGCTGTTTCTTTCCACCAATTTAGTCTATACGACACCAGGCCCCTGTCACTATCCTGTTGCCGCTGTCCAGCCGGAAACATTGCTTCAAAGTATTTATCTGTTAGATGTTCCGTTTTGGGAAAAGCTGTTGCTTCCAAATTTTTTTTACCAAAAAATTCTTTCATTGCTTCCAAATGAGATTCAGTAAATTCCTTGGGCATTGCCAGTGTTTCTATACCAGGAGAAAACCCACCAAATTCAGTAAATCTTTCATCCATGGCGATTCTCAAGGCATCCAAACTGTCTTCTACTTCTTTAGGTAGCGCCCGATCTTTTTTGTCTTTTTTATCTAGTTTAGGCGATTCTTCCTCTACCTCATAGCCTGCCAGCTGTTCTGAAGTAAGGGTAAAATAACGGGGTGGATGTCCTTCTGGCATATAATTGTTTTTATAGTGAAAGTAGTCAATTTATCTGCCTGTATCTTAACAAATCTATTTAATGTTGTCTAATACCATTTTGGCTACAGACCTATTATTCATACATCTGCCTCAACAAATCTTTCTGCTTTTTACTAAGCTTGACGGGTGTCACCACAATCGCCTCAACAAACAAATCCCCGCGGCCGGAATCGCGCAAGTGTTTAATGCCACGCGCTTTTAATCGTATCATTTGTCCGGATTGAATTCCTTCCGGAATTATTAATTTTACATTTCCTTCCAATGTTTCCACATCCACCGTGCTTCCCAAAGCCGCTTCTGTAAAAGAAATTTTCTTTTTGGCGTATAAATCAAAACCATCGCGGCGGAATCTTGCATCGTGCCGCACACGCACGCGCAAATACAAATCCCCTGCTCGACCGCCTCTTCCAGTTGCTTCTCCGTGTCCAACTAATCTGATTGATTCGCCATTATCAATTCCAGCCGGAATTTTTATATTGATTTCCTCGCTCTTTTTAACAATACCCCTGCCGCCGCATTGCCGGCAAATTTTTTCCGGCTTCTCACCAGTTCCATCGCAAGCGCGGCAAGCAGTTGCCACTTGAAACGAACCAAAAATAGTTCGCTGGACAGAATTAACCTGCCCGCGCCCGCTGCATTCTTTGCATTTCACAATACGGCTTCCAGGCTCAACTCCAGCGCCTGAGCAAACATCACAAGCGGAATTTTTATAAAGTTTGATATTTTTTTCAGCTCCAAACGCCGCTTCTTTTAAATCAATCTGGATGTCAACTTGGATGTCTTGGCCGCGACTCGCGCGCCTGCCGCCAGCGCCAGAACGCGACCCTTCGCCAGATGTTCTTCCGCCGCCACCGCCGAAAATATCTCCAAAACCGGAAAAAATATCTCCTAAATCATTCATATCAAAACCCTGAGCGTTGCCGCCTCTGCTAAAACCGGAAAAATCAAAACCGCCGCTCTGGCCGCTTGTACCGCTTTGGCCGCCGCCCATTCCGGCATGGTCAAAAGTAACGCCGAACTGGTCGTACTGACCGCGCTTTTTTTCATCATTTAAAACCTGATAGGCCTCATTGGCTTCTTTAAACTTTTCCGAATTGCCTCCTTGTTTATCAGGATGATACTGACGCGCCATTTTTCTAAAAGCCGCCCGGATTTCATCCTGGCTGGCGCTTTTATTAACACCTAAAATTTTGTAATAATCCTTGGACATTTTTATTTCTTCTCATCCACTACTTCACCTTCAATCGGGCCTTTGCCTTTTTTATTGCCATTGCCGTTATTTTCCGCGCCAGATGCTTCATCCGCGTCAGCGCCGCTCGCGCCAGTAGCAGAATCGTCCGCGCCAGCGCCATTCGCGCCAGCGTTAGCGTCCTCCGATGCTCCACCTGCTCCAGCGTCCGCGCCGCCGCCAGCCCCGGCCTGTTCCCCTGCTTTATACATTTCCGCGCCAACTTTCTGCGCTAATTGCGACAATTCATCAGCAGCTTTTTTAATCGCTTCAACATCCTCGCCTTCTTTAACCTTTTTTAATGCCTCAATTTTTTCTTCAATCTCTTTTTTATCATCCGCCTTAACTTTATCGCCAACATCGCGCAACATCTTTTCAGTGGTGTAGACCATTGTATCGGCTAAATTTTTCGTTTCAATCAATTCTTGTTTTTTCTTATCTTCATCAGCGTGCAATTCAGCTTCTTTCTTCATCTTTTCCACTTCATCTTTAGATAAGCCGGATGACGCGGTGATTGTAATCGCCTGCTCTTTATTAGTGGCTTTATCAGTTGCCTTTACATTCAAAATGCCATTGGCGTCAATGTCAAACTTTACTTCAACTTGCGGAACGCCGCGCGGCGCGGGCGGAATGCCGGACAAAATAAACCGGCCTAACGATTTATTGTCGCTGGCCATAGGGCGTTCACCCTGCAAAACATGAATTTCCACTGATGTTTGAGAATCAGCAGCAGTGGAAAATACTTGAGATTTAGCTGTTGGAATTGTAGTATTGCGGCTGATTAAAACTGTTGCCACCCCGCCCAATGTCTCCAAACCAAGTGATAACGGAGTCACATCCAAGAGCAAAACATCTCTTACTTCGCCTTTTAAAATAGCGCCTTGCACAGCCGCGCCAACCGCAACCACTTCATCAGGATTAACGGAAATGTTGAGCTTCTTGCCAAAAAATTTTTCAACGACTTGATAAACCAATGGCATTCTGGTCATGCCGCCAACCATTACAATTTCGTCAATTTGCGATGTCTCCATTTTAGCGTCTTTCAAAGCGTTTTTCACAGGCCCAATTGTTTTTTGAACCAACTCGCCAACCAATTCTTCCAACTTGGCGCGAGTTAATTTCATCACCAAATGCTTTGGACCGGAAGCATCCGCGGTAATAAACGGCTGATTGATTTCTGTTTCCTGGCTGGTGGATAATTCAATTTTGGCTTTTTCCGCAGCTTCTTTAATTCTCTGCAAAGACAAGGGGTCTTTAGACAAATCAATTCCTTGCTCTTTTTTAAATTCATTTAAAATCCAATTCATAATTACTTGGTCAAAATCATCGCCGCCCAAATGAGTATCGCCATTAGTTGACAAAACCTGCACTGTGTCTTCGCCAATTTCCAAAATGGATATGTCAAAAGTGCCGCCGCCCAAATCATACACGGCGATTTTTTGATTTTTCTTTTTGTCAAAGCCGTAAGCCAAAGCCGCAGCAGTGGGCTCGTTTATAATGCGCAGAACATTCAAACCAGCAATCACGCCCGCGTCTTTAGTTGCCTGGCGCTGTGAATCATTAAAATAGGCCGGCACGGTAATCACCGCGTCAATAATTTTTTCTCCCAATTTTTCTTCCGCGTCAGCTTTTAATTTCTGCAAAACCATGGCAGAAATTTCTTGCGGCGAATATTCTTTACCACCCATTACAACTTTAACGCCGTCCCCTGCTTTGACGATTTTATATGGCATGGTTTTTAAGTCCTTTTGCACTTCCGCGTCGCTCCAATGACGGCCAATCAAACGCTTGATGGAATAAAGCGTATTTTCCGGATTAGTGACGGATTGGCGTTTGGCTAAAAGACCGACATGGCGTTCACCGGCTTTAGTAATCGCAACAATAGAAGGTGTGATGCGAGCGCCTTCTTTATTTTCTAACACTTTCGGCTGGCCGCCTTCCACCACGGCCATACAAGAAAAAGTTGTTCCGAGGTCAATACCAAGTACTTTGGACATATGTTTTATTTGTGTCATTCCGAGCGAAGTCGAAAAATTTCTTTCTCCGCTCAAAGCGACTTATTAAATTAAAATTAAAATTTATAATCCTTTATTATGTATACAAAAACGATATTCTTCTTCAGTGGCTTGTCGTTTTGGGACGATTATAGAACGACCTTCCTTTTTAGACTTTAAAAACTCTTCAGCAGTTAAAAAATGGTCACTTTTTATAACAATCCATGAACATTCGTTCTTAATAATAGAAGGACGCCATTCATACCAATAAAAAATAAAACCCAAAATAGCGATACAACACAATAGTATCAACCATTTGGTGTATTTGGCGTTATTTTTAATGTCTGGGGATACTTTAGTGCTATCATCAATATTTTTTTTGATCTCTACATTCTTTGATTTTCTTTCTTTTCTCTCTTTGATTTCTTTATAAACCTGTTTTATTACCCAAAAAATGAGTAGAATATATATCAAATTCTCACCCATCATTCGAGCAAATTGCACCGACTCAGGACTAGATGATTGACCTAATATCATTCTAATTATACTAACTAAAAAATCAATAAAAATTATTAAAAATACTTGACCCCAGCTCATATAATTTTTAAAATTAAACATATTTTTAATTAAAATTTGATTTTCAGAACACTGAAAATAATTTGAACAAAATTATTGATAAAGAAATGCCACAATTTTTTATACCACGACTTAAAAGACTTTAAACCAATAACAGTAACCCTAAACCAACCATTGTTCAAATCTAGATTACCCTCTATCTCTTTAGTATCTATCAAATATAATAAGTTGTTTCTCACGTCGATGATGTTATACTTTCTCTTATTAACTAAATCCGAAACAATATTTTGATATACCGTTGTGTAGCTATTTCCAAATTGATCATTGGATTCCTTTATATATTTCAATAATTCCTTTTGTAATTTTTTATTCGTATTAAAAATTAATTTTCTAAACCATATTTATTCAAGCATCTTCTATAATAAAAATCCGCATCATCTTTCGACATTAATCCTTTTTCTGCTGCTTTTTCATATTTATCAGAGAATTCTGATCTCGTCTTTAATGATTTTATAGCTTCGTCTTGAGATTTTTGAGAACATGCCTTTCTTACTTCAACAGGTCTCCATTCATACCAATAAAATAAACCACCTAAAATTATCACTACCAATAAAATTATTGACCGATATTGTTTTAGTTTAGACATAAAATTATCTTTTAATAATTGAGACAACTACTAAAATAAAAGGTTTCCATATTTTGATTTATTTTTAAATCAATTCCTTTGAGCTGGGAACGGTGATTTAACTGAATTCCCGCTTTCGCGGGTATGACATCTAAACCACAAATTTCTTCAACTCTCATAAATTTTATCCACATTTCAATCTCTTGACAATCATCTGTCCAGAATGCTACGATGTAATTATCACGATGAGAGGACTACCAAAGGGTTTCGTCCCGCGGGAATGCCTCTCTTTTATTTTATCTTTAATTTCTCTTTAAATAACTGGATATTGACAATGAATTTGCTGAATCGCCGCAATAGAGATGAATAATGTAGATTGGGTACAATTACCTTGGCAAGTTTATCTTTACCACTTAAATACTCTAATAAACAATAGAAATCCCCATCACCACTTATAATTACAGCTCGTTCATAATTGGAAAATTCAATCATTGCGTGTAAAACTAATTCGGCATCAACATTACCCTTAACTTGTATTTTGTTTCCAAATTTTATTTCTAATGTTGGCTTAAAAACGCAGATATAGCCAGCATCTTGTAAAAAAGTATAAAGACCTTGATTACCGACAACATATCCAATAAACAAAAAGGCCTTTTCAACTTTATATTTATCTTTAAGAAATACTCTAAATCGCCTGAAATCTAATAACCAACTTTGACTTTTTACGCCCAAATTCAAATTTTGACTATCAATAAAAGCGTAATTCTTTATTTTGTCCTCCATAAAATTGACTTAAAATAAAAATCCCACTGTGCTCCCTTGCGGGAGCAGAGTGGGTGGTTTTAGCTATTAAAAGTATAGCATGCCACCCAAGACCCGTCAAGTGGATAAATTGTAAAGATACATTTTCCTCCAGATTCAGCTCTTGAAAATGATTTCAAGGGCTGCGTTCGGAGGGAAAAATTTATTTCTTCTTCACCGCCACTTTAATAGTTTTTACCTTTCCTTCTGGCGCCTTTGGCACAACCACTTTCAACATGCCATTTTCAAACTCAGCTTCTGCCTTGTCTTCTTGCACTTTGGCAGGCATTGCTACTTGGCGGTAAAAAGAACCGACGCGCACTTCTTTTCTGTAATAATTCTTTTCATCCACTTCTGATTCTTTTTTCATTTCGCCCTTCACAGTTAAAATTCCGTTTTGCACAGTAACTTCCACATCTTTAGGGTCAACGCCTGCTAATGGGGTTTCCACTACAACCGCGTCTTTGGTTTCGTAAACATTAATGGCAGGTGTGAAACCTTTAGCGCTCTCTCTGCCCAAAGTAAGTCCTTGCCTGTCAGACAGGTAGTCGCCTTCATTTGAAAACATTTTGTCCATTTCATCAGCCCAAGAAGGCATTAAAAACGGAGACCATTTTATAATAGACATATTTTTTTACCTTTCTCCCATCAAACGATGGGTTAATTTTAATTTATTTACTCACTATCACCTTTGCCGCTTTGATAACCTTATCCCCAATTTTATATCCTCCTTCAATTTCTTTCAAAACAATACCGGCAGGCTGACCAGCGCCATCTTCCTCTCCCATTGTCTCGTGCAAAGCCGGATTAAATTTTTCTCCAACTGTTTTTATTTCTTCCAAACCCGACTGTTTCAGTGTTTCTCCAAATTGCTTTTTGATAAAATCAATGCCTGCCGCCCATTGTTCAACTTTCTTTTTATATTCCTCGCAATTTTCTCCCGCATCCGGCAAATGTCCAAACGCTTTTTTAAAATTATCATAAATCCCGGCAAATTCGGACGCAGCCAAAGCGCTGGCAAACCTTCCAATTTCCGCTTTTTCCCGCGCTATATCTTTTTTCAAATTATCATAATCAGCCAAAGCGCATTTCCATTTGGCTTCGTAATCTTTATTGTCGCCATCTTTTTTAGATAAGCGCTCCAAGAAAAAACCAATTGTTTTAATGGTAAAAAGGTCAATTTTCAATTCTTTCAAAGCCCGACGCGGTTCTATCCAGACCCATTCAGTCATTTCATCGCTGGCTGTAATTTTCCCTCCAGCCGCGCGAGCGCAAAAATCCAAAAATATAAAATGTTTTTTTTTATAATAAAACTCAGGATACACCGCGTCCTGCCAACCAATAAATTCAATATTATCAATTTCCAAACCGGTTTCTTCCATAATTTCGCGCTGTAAGGCCTCAATACTTGTTTCTCCCAGTTCCACATGACCACCCGGAATGTGCCACATCTCACCCCACTTTGGGCTTCTGATTAACAGCACCTCTCCATTATCATTATAAATTAACGAGCCGACCGTTGGTTCGGGAAAAACCTGCTCTCTCGCGCTGGGTTTTATTTCATTTTGTTCATCAGACATAAAATTAGATAAATATTTTTTTAACGCTGGTTACTAAATTTAGATTTTTTTGATAATCCATTCTCATCGGCCCTAAAATTCCAAACAATCCCGATTCATTGCCAAATGTGAAAGGCATGGCAATAAAACTGCAAAACTTGCCAAAAGGATTTTCAGAACCAAGTAGCGCATTTTTCTTATCTATTAGCTCCAAAACTTGCGGCATCACTTTTTCGCAATGGTCTAAAATTTGCGATAAAGAAAAAACCGTAACTTGTTCCCTGAATTCCGGCTTAGAAAACAAATAGGAAATGCCCGTGTAATAAAATTGGTTTGGATTAAATGCCACCACTACCGCTTCTTTTGCCGCTTTGGAAACCAAACGCGCGGCGCGCTTAATTTCTTCCGGGTCTTGTTGATTTTTTACTTCCTTTTTAAAAGTTTCCAAAAAATCTTTATCTATTTTACCAGATGCGACAAAATTTTCCAAATAAAATCTAAAACCGTTTTCTGTTGGAATCCTGCCGGCTGAAATATGCGGCTGAGAAACCAATCCTTCTTCTTCAAGTCCAGTCATTTCATTTCTGATTGTGGCGGAAGAAAACTTGCCTTGGGATTGAACAGCTAAATACAAAGAACCGACCGGCTCTGCCGTAGTCGTGTAAATTTTGATTATTTGTTTAAAAATCCACTCTCTGCGTTTTTCCATATTTAGCACTCGCCTGCTATGAGTGCTAAAACTATTATATCCGCAAGCCAAATCCTTGTCAAGTTTTTGTCAAGTTCTTTAAGACAAAAATTGACTAATAAACTTTAAACGCTATATAATCAAATTGACTTATATAGACATCACATTCCAAAATCGAACTTAAGAGCTTGAAAATTTGGCAATATCGGTTGTCTTGGAGACAAAAAATTTGTGAGGCGTATCAGTAGATACGGCTCATAAATTTTTTGTTGAAAGGCAATCGAGATTGACAAATTAGCAGGTCTTGGAGTCCGATTTTGGAATGTAATGTCTATAGCTCCTTAACAACCAACAATAAAGGAGAAAAACATCATGGAATACAACCAAAACGGCGGTTTGACACTTATTCCTTTGCCTCATTTCGGCGCTTCGGCGGAAAAACTTAAAGAAATAATTGAAGGAAAACGCGACGCGAAAAAAAGCGAGATATTTACGCCAGTTGATATTGCCGTGCCGGAATTTGGCACACGCGCCAGCGGCGAACCTTACATACGCCTTGGCAAGGATCACATTGGCGGACATGATTGCATGATTCTTACCAGCGGACCAGGCACTTATGAAATGCTGATTCAACTTCTCTTCGCCATTGGCTATGTTGCAGGCAGACACGCCAGCCGCATCACTGTTGTTTCCGCTTACTTTCCTTTGAGCCGCTCTGACAAAGATGAAGGTTCGTTGGAATTCGCCCTGCCGCGGCTCATGGTTGATTTAATGCAAACAGCCGCTTATGGACTTCTTCAACGCATCATTGCGGTTGATTTACATTCGCCGCAATCAGTCGTGGCTGGAAGACCTGGCCTTATCACCGAGGTCTCATTAGCCAGACGCATTATGAAAAAAGTAATTGCTGATGCCAATGATTACTCGCCAACAACGAAAATCTGCTTGCTTTTCCCAGATGAAGGAGCTGCTAAACGTTATGCCTATCCACTTCAGCAGGTTACTGAAGAATTGGGATTGACTCTGCCTGTTGCGCTAGGACAAAAAAGGCGTCTTTCCAGCCGCGAATCAATTCTCACCGGACTTTCAGGCGATACCGTTGCTTTAAATGGAGCGTTGGTTATTGGTTTTGACGATGAAATCGCCACTGGCAAAACCAACAACGACATTGCTGTTTTTGTTAAAGAAAAATATGCCGTAAAGCGATACTGGTCCGTCACTATTCATGGCGTGCTTTGCGACAACGCGCCAGAGCTTCTTCAGAGTGAGAAATGCGCTTTAGACAGAATTTATGTGTCTGACACGGTCAAAATATTCGAGCGCAAAGAGTTGGCTTCTCTTCTCGCTAACAACAAATTAATCATTGTCCCTTGGGAATCAGATCTTGCCACAATCCTTTATTTCACTCACTGGAATACCACCATCCGCGAAATGCGGTAAAAAAAATCGTCTAAACGACTGATTCAACAATCCGCGGCAGTCACTTCAGTGTGATTGCCGCTTTTTTTAAATGGTCTATTTGCCAAATGAGTAAAGTTGCTAAATACGCTTTTAAAGCGAAATTGACAAAATTGGCACAAACAGTCTATTTAAAAATCAATCTTCATAAATATTTTTTTCCTTTTAATTCTTTAGGAAAAAATTCTTGCTCTACCGGCTCCTTAAAATCCGGATTATACTTGTATCCCTTGCCATAGCCGATTTCTTTCATCAAGCGCGTCGTCGCATTTCTTAAATGCAATGGCACGCCCAAATGCGATGTTTCGCGCGCGTCTTTAGCCGCCTCGTTGTATGCCGCGTACAAGGCATTGGATTTTTTAGCCATAGCGCAATAAACCACCGCCTCTGCCAAATGTACATTACATTCCGGCATTCCCAATTTATGGCAGGCATTATAAGCGGCATCAGCGATTAAAAGCGCCCGAGAATCAGCAACGCCGATATCTTCAGCAGAGAAACGTAAGACGCGACGCGCCACATATAATGGGTCTACTCCTCCTTCAAGCATCCTTGCCAACCAATACAATGCCGCGTCAGGAGCACTGCCTCGCATCGATTTATGCAATGCGGAAATCAAATTATAAAATTCTTCGCCTCGCTTGTCAAAAATAACATGTGTTTTCTGCAAGGCATCCTTAATATCATCAGCGTTTAAAATAATCTTTCCTTTTTCACTTTTAAATTTAGATTTCACGGCTATTTCCAATCCGTTTAACGCATCGCGCGCGTCTCCGCCTGACAAATTCGCCAAGAGTCCCAAAACATCATTGGAAATTTCCACTCTGGACAGACCAAATCCCCTTTCTTTATCAGTCAAAGCTCTTTTTAAAATTTTACTTAGAGCCTCATCATCCAATCTTTTTAAAATAAAAACGCGGCACCGACTAAGCAACGCGCTGTTTATTTCAAACGATGGATTTTCCGTAGTCGCGCCGATTAAAGTTATTAATCCTCGCTCCACATAAGGCAAAAGCGCATCCTGCTGGGCTTTATTCCAACGATGAATTTCATCAATAAATAAAATGGTTCGCTGATTTTTTAATTCGCGCCTTTCTTCCGCCTCGCTTAAAATTTCTCTTAAAACCGACAACCCGCTATCCACAGCGGAAAGCGCTGAAAAAAAAGAATTGGTTTTCGCGGCAATCAAACGCGCCAATGTTGTTTTTCCAACTCCCGGAGGGCCCCAAAAAATCAAAGATGGCAATTCATCTTTTTCAATCAAGCGGCGCAAAATTTTCCCTTCCCCAGCCACTTCGTCCTGGCCGAAAAAATCAATAAAATCCTTAGGCCGCAAACGGTCGGCCAAAGGCGCTTCTATTTTTAATTTTTCTTCCAAATTAGCCGCGAACAAATCTTTATTTTTCATAATTACAAAAACGGACGTAATATTCCCCATAAAAACTCGCGAATTTTTGCTCGCCATGATCTTTGAGCCCATAATAATGGGCGAAACAAACGAGAGTTTTTCCTCCATTCTTTGAAAATTTTTCTCAAATCAGCTATCATTTTTTTATTGGAAAAAATCAAATTTGTTTCGTGGCTTCTGTAAAAACTTTGCGAATCAAAATTACTTGAACCAATAAAAGCGGTTTTTCCATCCACCATCATGGACTTTGCGTGAAGCATTTTTTTCACCAAATAAATTTTCATGCCTATCTTGGAATATAAGCTGTATTGAGAACGGATAGCGTGAGTTAATGAATCATGGTCGGTTTTCCAAGGCAAAATTAAATCTATCTTTACTCCCCTCTTTTTCGCTTCGCTCATGGCATTTATTAAATCTTCATCAGGCAAAAAATATGGACTCGCGATCGTTATTGAATGTCTAGCTTTCTTAATCCAATTTAAATAAAAACTTTTTATTGAAAAAAAATGGGAATTGGGCTGATGCCATAAAATGCGCCAATATCTTTCTTTAATAACAGGAAGATAAAAAAGATGTTTAATTTTAGCCAACATTCCGCCTCCAGCCAAATAAGAATGTGAAAAAGATTTTAATAACATCATTACCGATGGTCCTGTTACTTTGACTTGTAAATCAATCCATGAGTCATTGTAGCCGCTGATATTTACGCCGCCAATAAACCCAATTTCCTTATCAATAATTAAAACCTTGCGATGATTTCTTTCAAATAAAAAATGTATTCCGCGCCAAAAAGTAGATAAATTAAAAGGATTAAAAATGATAACATCAGCGCCGGCTTTTTTTAAATCTTCAATTATATTTTCATCAAAATCCTTGATGCCAAAACCGTCAAAAATTATTTTTACCTCCAAACCTGCGGATACTTTTTCTTTTAATTTCTCAATAAGTTTGTAGCTAAAATTATTAGACCTTAAAATATATGTCTCCAAATAAATTGAAGATTTAGCGTTGACAATTGCTTCATACATTGCCTCAACCGCGTCTTTGGTGTTGGTAAAAAATTGATAATCGCTTTTGGGGTTCATACCACTATATTATTGGTCTATTTGCCAAATACGCTTTTGAAGCGAAATTGACAAAATTGGAAATAAATTTTTTAAAGAAATTTTGAGATTTACACAGAGTTTGTTTCCAAAATCTAACACAACACTCCAGAATGTTCGACAACTCAAATTTTTAAAAATTGCGGCGCTAAAATTAACAAAAAAATTTTCAAAAAACCGCGAAAATTTCTGAATGTTTGTTAGCGGCGCCACTTTACAACGAAGTTCGCACCTATTTTACCCAAAAAACACCACTAAGTCAAATTTTTGCCAAGGCGTTTTTTCTAACGTTTTTTTAATTAGTGGTGTTTTTTGGGTAAAATATGTAAGGTTTTGGTGATAAAGTGGTACCGCCATCGGGATTTGAACCCGAGTTTCTTCCGTGAGAGGGAAGCGTCCTAGACCAGGCTAGACGATGACGGCGCGATGTAATACCTTACTATCAAATAATTATAATTTCGACCACACTCAACTTCGCTCGGGACATACTCACGTGGAAAAAATTTCTTTTAGCTAATTTATAAGATTCTTCGCGGAGTTTATCATGAGCGATGTATTTATGGACATCACACTATGAAACCGCGCTCCATAAGCGAATGGCTCGGAATAACAATTTAATCATTTTTCTTTCCAATCCTCATCCTGCCGACATACCAACTCTTTTGCTTTAATCGGCTCGGACATTAATTCCACCACAATTTTTTCCATTCTAACACCTTGCGAGCCCTTAATCAAGAGTAAATCCCCTCTTTCAATTTTTTCTGCCAAAAATTTTCCGACTAATTCGCTTTTGTCAAATTTAGCAATTTTGTCTTTTAAAAATCCATTTTCCAACGCGGCTTCCGCAATAACTTTGCCTCCCTGTCCAACAGTCACCAAAAAATCCGCTCCAGCTTCAACAACTTTTTGCCCAATTAATTTATGGCCTTCTTCCATATAAGAACCAAGCTCCAGCATATCGCCAAGCGCCGCAATTTTTTTAGCGCCAGGCGCAACCTTAATTTCCTGAAAAAAATCCAAAGCCGCTAAAGCCGCTTTTGGAGAAGAATTGTAAGAATCATCTATTAAAACAGTTTTTTTAATTCCAGAAATGATTCTCATGCGGCTTGGCAACGGCTGAAAAAATTTAAGCCGCTCGGCTATTTCCAAAAGATTCATTCCAAAAGCCAAACCAACCGCGGCACCGGATAAAGCGGCATAGACCGCTTGCTTGCCTGCCATACCAATTAAGGCAACCGGCATTAAAGCTCCACCATAGCGCATTTTAAAAGTAACTCCTTTCAAAACCAACGGCCATGCTAAAACCTGCGCGTCTGCCGCTTCTGTTTGAGTATCCACTGCCGATCCTTCTTGAATCAATTTTATCTCTTCGGCTCTTAAATCCGCGCCATCTCCAAAACCAAAAGACAAAACCCTGGCGGAAATTTTTTCAGCCGCCGCTTTTGCCAATTCATCATCATAATTAATAATAGCCCAACCATTTGCTTTCAAATGCTTGATGATGATTTGTTTTTCTTCCGCCACTTTTTTAATGGTTTTAAATTGCTCCAAATGCGTTGGACCTATAGCGGTCAAAATCCCAATATCGCACGGCGCGAGTTTTGTAAGATATTTAATATCGCCTGGCTTGTCCGCTCCCATTTCTAAAATTAAAATTTCAGGATAATCTTGGGAGCGCTCCGAAATTACTTTGCCGTCGCTATCATAATCGAATTTGCCAACGCTATCTGAAATTGCTTTACAGGCGCTGCCACAATTTAATTTACCATCGCGAGCAAAAATCAATTTTAACGCGCGCGCAAAAACGCAAAACCATTTGAAAATATTTTTGCCGCCTGTTTCCGCGTTGATAATCGTTAACGGCACGCCCAACTCATTATTATAATTTTTAAACCCGCGGCCAATGCGAAATTTGCCGCTTAAAACCGCAAAAACCGCTTCTTTAGCCGATGTTTTGCCAACCGAACCTGTAATCCCGATAACCTTAGGTTTATATTTATTCAAAATCGCCTTGGCTAATTGATAAAGAATTTTTTGTAAAATTTTCATCATATATAAGGGATGATTTTTTATTGGCTTGGCGGAATTTCCAGATATTGTATTAAAAATTTAGCGATTTCGCCAAAAGTAGGCACGGCCGAATACTCTGCAAATCTAACCTGCGGCTCCACATACTTGACTAACATAACAAATCTTGGGTCATCAACAGGCCCAAAACCGATAAATGTCTGATTAGTGGCATCCTTTAGATAGCCACCTTTTGGGTCTGAAATCTGTGCAGTGCCTGTTTTACCCGCGATATAATAACCATGCACATTGGCCGCCTTGCCGTGCCCCTCTTTCACCACCACTGTCATCATACCGGAAAGGAGCCGCGCCGCGCGCTCGGATATAACTTGACGCACCAACTGAGCCGTGGTTTTTTCACTATAACCGTTCGGATATTCTATCTTATATATTATACGCGGTTTATACAAACGACCGCCATTCGCTACCGCGCCAAAAGCAGAAACCAATTGCAAAGGCGTGGCGGTTATACCCTGGCCAAAAGAAGCTGTGGCAAGATAAATTTCCTCTTTTTTGTTCAAATTTTCCACATTGCCAGCTGATTCTTTATCCATTTCCACGCCGGTCAAGACCCCAAAACCAAAATCTTCCACATACTTTTTAAATTTTTTCAACCCAACTTTTCTGGCAGCCCAAACCGCGCCAAGGTTAATTGATTCCTTAAGCACTCCGGTCATAGTTTGCTCGCCATAAACTTTATCCGCGGCGTTTTTGATTATATACCGCCCAAACCGTAAAGAACCAGTATCAACGAAACGGGTATCCGGCGTAACTTCTCCAGAATCCAAAGCCGCGGCCATAGTAATTATTTTAAAAACCGAGCCTGGCTCGTAAGGAGTAAAAATTCCATCATTATTAAAAATTTTTAAATCCTCAACTTCATTATAATTATTTGGATTAAAAGCAGGTTCATTGCACAAAGCTAAAATAGCGCCGTCTTTTGGATCTAAAATCAACACGGTGCCGCCCTTGGCTTTATATTTTTCAACTCCTTCTTTTAATTTTTGACACGCGACATATTCAATCGCGCGATCAATTGTTAAAACCAAATTTTCGCCGTCTACCGCCGATTTTTTAGAGCGTGGCAATAAAGTAAGCCACCCGCCTTTGGCATCGCGTTCCGACGATAAAAATCCGATTTCTCCGGTTAATTCTTCATTAAAATATCCCTCAACTCCATAATATCCTTGCGGACGGCCTGCTTCATTATAACCAAAATATCCCACTACCTGACTGGCCAAATCGCCTTCAGGATAAAATCTGCCAGGCTCTTTTTCATAAATTATGCCTGTTAAATTTTCCAATTTCAGCTGTTCCACTGTTTCAACTGAAACCTTTTTTTTAATAATTTCATAGCGGCTGCGTTCTTTTAAAATTTTTCCAATAATTTCTTCCTCGGGTAAATTCAATTTTTTGGAGATAATCTCAGCCATGCTTTTTGGATCTTTATTTTTTTCTTTTACTATTTTTGGGTCTGCCACCACCGTATAAACCACTCGATTCAAGGCCAGAGGCAAAAAATCATCAGGTTTTTTTAAATCGCGCGAATAAATTTGTCCGCGATTCGGCAATAAATCCAAAAATAAATTGTGCCGATTTTCCGCCGCCTTGGCGTATAAATCATAATCAATCACTTGTAAAAAAAATAATTTGACGACAATCAAACCTAAAAAAACGCCCATCCCCCATTTTAAAACCGCGAGGCGGGCGTCTTTTTTTATTTTGAATTTTCTGGAACGATAAAAATTCATAATAAATTTCCCTAAATTACGAAATTCATCATTTAAACAAATTTGCGCTTTCCTCCCAAATCCCCGACTCGACGCTTGGCTGTTTCTTCGTTGATAATTCCTGCTTCAACCAATCTTTTCAAATCATTGGACAAGGTGACCATGCCGTCTTTGGCGCTAGTTTGAATTACAGAAGGAATCTGCGCTATTTTATTTTCTCTGATTAAATTAGCAACGGCAGGAGTGTTGATTAAGACCTCTCTCGCGGCCGTAAGTTTGCCGTCAACTGTTGAAACCAATTGCTGTGAAACAACGGCGCGCAGGACAGAGGACAACTGCACCAGAATTTGTTTTTGCTTGGAACCATCAAACACATCAACAATTCTTTCCACTGATTCTGCCGCGCTTGGAGTATGCAAAGTTGAGAAAACCAAGTGTCCTGTTTCCGCCGCTGTTAAAGTGGCGGCGATGGTTTCTGGGTCGCGCATCTCGCCAACAAAAATAACATTTGGGTCTTGGCGCAAAACCCGTTTTAACGCCTCGCCAAATGACTTAGTGTCAGTCCCAACTTCCCGTTGTTCAATTAAACTTTTTTTATCTTCAAACACAAATTCAATCGGGTCTTCTATGGTGATAATATGAGCTTTTCTTTCCTGATTTATCATTTCAATCATACAAGCGACAGTGGTTGATTTGCCGCAACCAGTCGGGCCTGTTACCAAAATCAACCCATCATAAAGTTTAGGCAAATCATTCATTATCGGCAAAAAATCTAATTCTTGCGAAGTTGGAATATGCTTAGGAACTAAACGCGCCGCTAAGCCGATTTTTCCCTCCTGCTGATGTAAATTTACTCTAAAACGATGCTCTCCAATCTTCAAACTAAAATCTAATTCCAAATTTTTTTGAAATTTTTCTTTCTGCTCTTTTTCCAAAAGAGAAAAAATACCTTCTTCCAATTCTGTTCGCGGCAAATATTTGTCTTCAATCTCCTTTAACAAGCCGCTTATTCTGATTAAAGGCAATTCATCCGCCACCAGATGCAAGTCCGATGCTTTATTTTTAATAGCGTATTCAAAATATGATTTAATTGTTTTCATAAATTTTAAAAATTAAAATTAAAATTAAATCCCCTTGTGTTCCCAAATTACCCGCGTTGTGCGGCCGAGAATTTTTAAATCGTTCCAAAGAATCCTCCAAGGCGAATGGATGCGGCAAAATTCTATGTATTCGCTGTCCATTTCCACATCTGATTTTGTCTGATGGCCTTTGGCGGCTTGAAAATAACCAGTAATCCCCGCTTTCATCGCTTTTTTAGTATAAATACCCCGTGCTAAATCTTTCTGATAATTCACTAAATTAGCAGGTCGCGGGCCCACCAGCGACATTTCCCCTTTCAACACATTAAAAAGCTGCGGTGTTTCGTCCAGATAAAACTTCTTGAGCCACCAGCCAACTCTTAAAAAATTTTCCCTGTCCTTTTCAATTTCAACGGTATGGATAAATCCCTCTTTCTTCAACTCTGCTTCAATCACTGCCTGGCGGCATACGCGAATTTTGCATAACTTGAATTCGCGGCCGCTGGAAATCCGCGGCTCGCAGTAAAAAAACGGGCCGCGAGACATTGGCGAAAAAATCCGTTCCAGAAACAAGGCAAACATAAATAGCGTCAAAATGGGTGAAAAAAATAAAATCAAAAAACAAACCGCCACAGCGTCAAAGATCCTTTTTAAACGCGGAGTGGCGATAAAATCATCTTTTTTGAGCATGGTAATATTCTACCGCAAATTTGAATTTTTTTCAAGTTAATGATAAATTGGATACCAACGGGCTGTAGCGCAGATGGTTAGCGCGCGTCGTTCGGGACGACGAGGCCGTGGGTTCGAATCCCACCAGCCCGACCAATCAAGACATTTCAAATTTTCAGGGGAAAGAGTTTGCTCGCTCGCCCCGCCGGAGTTTATCCCGCACGGGCGATGCGGGAGCTGGTCTCGCTTCGCAAAAAGCCCTGCCCTCCTGCGCTTTTTCAGCTACGGCGGGTAAATATTTCGGAATTAAATCAAAGGGGCGGACAAATTCAAATTCAGTTTTTCGGGAATGCAAACGGCGGTTCGTTCCAATTTTTTCCGTCAATGATTTTATTTCATAAAAATCATTGGACAAAGCAAGTTTTTCAGCGTGGTGAGCGGTATTTATCCAATTTCGCAAAGGTTCAATCCAATTGTTTCCCTTTCGCCCAAAATCAGACTTTCTTTTGTTGAGGTCTGTTTTTGTTTTGATAAGTTCGTCTTTTTTTACAAGGTAAGTTTCTTTTTCAATCGAGCCGTCCAAAAAAGCGTTGACCAGCTTATCAAGTTTTGTTTCTGCTTCTTTTATCTTTTCCTCAAGATTTTGGGCGAAAGATTGCGACGACAAAACATTTTCTTTTTCCCAAACATCAACTTGAGCTTTCATCTTTTCCGCCCAGTCGTCGCCAAGAGCGACATTTTGAAGCCGTGATTTTAATTGATCGGCGAGCAAGTCCTCGCGCAAATATCGCTGGCTACATTTTCCTAACTTTTTTGTGCAACGATAATAGCGATATGTTCCGCCGTGTCCGTGGGCAAATTGCGCGGTAATGGCTCCGCCACACTCGCCACAAGTCAAAAGCCCGACAAATGGGAAGTTATGCCTCTTTTTGGATTTGCGAGGTCTTGCTCGCTGTTTTAATACTTTTTGGACGGCTTCAAAAGTCGCTCGGGAAACAATTGCCGGAAAACCGCCCTCATAGCTTTCGCCGTTATGGACAATTATTCCTAGATAAACTTTATTCGTCAGCATTCTTTGTAATGTCGCTTTACAGATCGGTTTTCCGGTTCCGCTCACCACGCCCCAAAAACTCAGGCGTTGGCCCAAAGATTCCAAAGTGTGCAGGCCTTGCGCAAATTCCTCAAACGCTGCGGAAACGCTTCGCTTCGGCTCGGGCGTGGCAGAATTCCTCCCACCAACTCCGCCTCGCCTTGAACCGGAACGGAAAGGCAAACTGCCAAAGAACCTGTCAAAAATGTCGGCTCAAACTTTATGAAGGCCAGAAGCGGGCTTTTCTTGAATAAAAGAAATAATTTTGCTATCATAGTATTGTAATCAATATAACACAAGTAATGATATGAAAGTATTGAAACTATGGCAACGATTGGCGAAAACATAAAAAAGGTGCGTAATAAGCTTGGCTTGACCCAGGATGATTTAGTAAGAAAATCTGGCGTAAAGCATACTACCCTTACCAAGATTGAGAGTGATGTGGTTATCAAGCCAAGCGTGCAAACTGTCGCCAAGATCGCTAAAGCGTTGGGTATTCCAATGGAAGATTTAGTAAGATAAGTGTTACCTAAAATTATGCACGAAAATCCAGAACAATTTATCGATAGAAAAAGAGAGTATTTTATACATCTCGGCCTACAAATGCTGGAAGCATTTAAGCTTCATAAGAAAGCTGGGCTTTGGGAAAGGAAGAATGGTAAAAGAGATTGGGGCAATGTTTCTGAACATTGTTTAGTTGAGGTTGCCCGCGTTGATGTTTTAGCCGATAAATTAAACTTGCCAGAAGATATCAGGAAAGATTTAAAGTTTGCCGCGTCACTGCACGATTTTTTTAAGAAGGGTGAAAAGGAAATAGTTACAACCGAAGGATTGACATGGGATAGTTTTGAAAAAGCATCTCAAGAATCAACGCGTCAAATGCAAGAAGCCGGATTTAATGAAAGAATTGTCCGTTTAGCAAATTCAATAGGACACGGTTCGATAATTGAAACCGAAAAAATATTGAGTAATAAATCGCTCTCTCCAGAAGATATAGCATACCTAATACTTCATTATGTTGATGACTACACTATTGGCAATGATTGGGCAAAACCAACAGAAATATTGTCGGACAACAGGCGAGTCAATGATTTAGACAGAAGAGTGGATAAAAATGAAGCTAATCAGCGTTACTTCCAACTGAATGAGGAAGGTAAAATAAGATTTCAGGGAGAAACGACGTTTGAAGCACAACGAAGGATAGGGCATCTCGTTGAAGCAAGGCTGGCCTCCATTCTTGTTGAACAAAGTGGAGAAATTATGGACGCGAGAGACTTACCTCAATATGTTGATCAAAAAATTCAGGATAGAATAGCAGAATTATGATTTGTCGCCAAAGAAAAACTTGAAATCATTCTTTCCGTTCCGGTTCAAGGCGAGGCGGGGTTGGGGGGAAGGAATTTTTGCCCGCCTGTTCTGCGCCGTAGACGCAGTGGGGTGGAAAGCGTTTCCGCCGTTTGGCATTAAGCCAAACATCAAAGCAAAACAATTTTCAATTCCTTTTAAAAGAAAAAGGGTCGCGCGAAAAATTAAAGAATTGAAAAGAAAATTGTTTTGCTTTGCTCGCCGAGTTTCGGCGGGCGGAAACGCTGGGGCGGGGTTTCAAATCATTCGAGCGATTTTCGCTCGAAAAAGGTTCGAGCTTCGTTCAGCAATTGCGACCAATTCAGACATTTTGAACAAAACCTCGCCTGCGGAAAATTTGAATTAAAAAAAATTATCATTTTTACTTAAAAAGCCGAGGACACAAACCTCGGCTTTTAAAATACCGCATTATTTACTTTTTTTAGATTATTTTTTTTAAATTATTGGATCTCCTCACCAATTTCGCTTCAAAAGCGTATTTGGCAGATAGACCCTATTCTCCATCAAATTCCACTAAACTGAAAACTTCATAACCGTGATTTTTTAATTTTTCACTCCCTCCCAAATCAGGCAAATCTATTACAAAACAAAATCCAGCTATCTCGCCTTTTAATTGAGTGATTAAATTACCAGCGGCCAAAGCAGTTCCGCCTGTAGCAATTAAATCATCTACAACTAAAATTTTATCACTTGCTTGAATAGCGTCAATATGAATTTCAATTTTATTTTTTCCATATTCCAGTTCATATTCTTGATTCATGGTCTCGGCCGGCAATTTTCCCGCTTTCCTAATTGGCGCAAAGCCGACATTTAATCTATAAGCCAACGCCGCGCCGATAATGAAACCCCTGCTTTCTATGCCCACTACCATATCTAAGGCAGTATTTTTATAATGTTCAAACAGCAAATCAATGGTATTTTTAAAACTCTCCTTATTTTTCAACAAAGTGGTTATGTCCTTAAACATCACGCCGTATTTAGGCCAATTGGGTATCGTGCGAATATCTGCTTTTATTTGATTCAATATATCCTTTTTTTGACGTATCATATTTTAGGAATAACCTCCAACAAAAGTTCAATGACATTTTTTGAATTTTTGTTAAAAATTTCCAAAATGGCCTCCCATGTTACCGGCTCTTCATCTTGTTTCCAACAATCGTAATCAGTGCTCATGGCAACTGCCGCGTACGGTACGCGCGCTTCGTTAGCCAACGCGGCCTCGGTGGCAATGCTCATATTAACTACATCAGCGCCCCAATTTCTAAACATATTGCTTTCCGCTCTAGTTGAAAAACGCGGCCCCTCTATAGTAACAACCGTGCCCTTAGGATGAAACTTCAAGCCAAGATCACGGCATCCTTGAATCAGCAATCCTCTTAAGTCTTTGGAAAAGGGCTCAGCCATTGGAGTGTGTTGAGGCGAATGAGGTTCAAATTTTTCATAAAAAGAAAAAAATCTGCGTCGCGTAAAGTCAATAAATTGGTCTAAAATAACTAAATCACCTCTTTCTATTTCCTCCTTTAAGGAACCAACAGCAGTGGTGGCCAAAATGTGCGTGCAACCCGCTTTTTTTAACGCCCAGATATTGGCCCTAAAATTTACTTGGGCGGGCGGCACGGTGTGCTCTCTGCCATGACGAGCCAAAAGAACAACTTCAGTATTTTTAATACTGCCAATTTTCAAAAAAGAAGAAGTTTCTCCGTAAGGAGTTGAAATTTCTTCTTCATGAGGATTTTCTAAAATATCAGGGTTATCAATCCCAGAACCGCCTATAATGCCGATTTTAGACATAACAAATGCCTATTTTTTGATTTCTATTCCCAACAACAATCAATCGCGCGTTTTACCAAGTCGCCGAATTTTCCTAAAAATCCGCCACGTTTTTTATCTTCTTTGTTGATTTGGCCGTCATCAATTTTTTTAATTCCTTCAACATTTATCATTTTCATATTTAACGCCCAAAATAAAGAATAAAGTTGAAATGATTTGTGAAATAAATCCTTGGCATCCTCTTTATTGCCGCGTCCTTGTTCTTTTGTCCCAACTTCCATTAAACGGATGGAAGCGGCCAATAAATGCTTTGAAATACACCAAACCTCGCCCTCATATTGCTTAATCAATTTTTTAAGCAACACTTTGCGCATTTCCCTCACTTCCATAAGCATATCCAGATATTCCGCTTTGCCTGTTTTTTCCGCCGTGAAGAAAAAATGCTCTTCAATACTGATTAAATTCATAATTGCGATGCTCAAATCTTGGTCAACGGATAAATCCATCTTGTCTTGTTTTTTTAAATTATCAACTTTATTGACTAAGTCCTGATAATCTTTCGCGATATTTTCCATAATTTCTAAGGTTGAGATAAGAAAGAAAATTTATTTTTTTCTTGCGAGGCCTGACGAAATTTCAAGCTTCGCTTATAGGGTCTGTCGCCAAATACCATTTTGGCTGCAATTTTCAAAATTGGGCTAAATTTTCCAAAAAATTTTTCAGCTTATACTCTGTATAAACCTCAAAATTTCTTTGAAAAATTTATCTCCAATTTTGTCAATTTCGCTTCAAAAGCGTATTTGGCGACAGACCCTTATAATATTACTTAGTGATAAAATAAAAAATTAAACTCAAAATGAAAAGGGAGCCAACAGGCAACGCCACTTTTTCCAAAGGAAAATGCGCGCGGCCGTTATTTTTCTTTTTAAGAAAGTTATAAAAAAATCCAGCGGACAAAAATATAATACTGCCGAAAACAATTCCCAAAACAAGCTTGTCTACTCCCCACAATTTATTAAACGGATGGCCAATGACCCCTGTCCAAACTAAAGGGCCGACAACAAAAGCGTAATAAGCCAAAAATGTGATAATTTTTCTGCCTTTAAATTTGATGTTCTTTTTGTTAAACCAATTAATAGTCCACGCGACAAAAGACATAGTCAAACCGCCTACCCAAACACCCGATACCGCGTCATCAATCCCAAGCCAGCGGGATAGTCCCAACCCAGCTCCAACAGCTATCGTGCAAACTGGACAAAAAGCAGCTGCTGGCCGCGCGCCTAAAAATAACAACGCGGCAATGAATAATAATTTTTTTCGCGCCGAGAGTGAAAAAAAATTCTTCATAACAATTTAAGTATCTTAATTTGAGAGAATTAAAAAATTAACAATTATTTACCTAATTTGCCGGCGTTTTTAACTTCTCTTCAAAAAAAGCAATAATATCAACATCTCCAACTAAACACTTGCCGTCATTCCAAAGAAAAGGAACGCCCATATTGCTTAAAGGTATATCGCATACCTTGGCTTTCTGGGCCATCAATTCCGCGTTTTTTTTATTTTTATAAATTTCCAAAGAATCAAAATCAATCTTCTCCTTCACTTTATTTTGAGTAAAATACTCCTCTACTTTAGCGCAATGCGAACATCCATCGCCCCAGAAAAAAATTAGGTTTTTATTGCTTGGCGAGCCGCCTCCTTTACCGCAACCTGCGCCGGCTAAAACCAAAACGCCAACTAAAATAATTGCTAAAAAAAATGTCTTTTTCATATTTTTTATTATATCATAAAATACTCTTTCTTTCATCTTATCTCGCACTTCTCCACCAATGCCTCGCATTTTTTAGCCGCTTCTTTTAAAAAATCAGAAGCAAAACCGCGGCATCCTACATATTTCTCATCAACAAGAACATCGCGGGAAACAAAATTCTGTAAAACATACTTTTTAGACCCTTTAATCATCTCGGCCATTTTTAAAATATCTTCCAAATTATGCAAACCCTGAACCAAAGTGGTCCTGAATTCGTAATCCACGCCGCTATCTTTAATTATTCTAATGCTCTTTTTAATTTCTTCCAAATCAACCTCGCTCTCAACTGTCTCGCTATAACGCTCCAAAGAATTTTTAATATCCATAGCTACAAAATCCACCAAGTCATTATCCAATAAATCACGAAGCGCCGCGCTATTGGCGCCGTTAGTATCAAGTTTAACCAAATAACCAAGCCCTTTCAATTTTTTCAAAAAAATTGACAAATCCAGCTGTAAAGTTGGTTCGCCGCCTGTAATTACCACAGCTTCCAAAAATCCTTTGCGCGATTTTAAAAACTCCCAAATTTTTTCTTCGGAAACGCGCGCGTTCGTGTCTCGCAGACGCGCGTGAACCAAAGCTGGATTATGGCAAAAACCGCAACGAAAATCACAACCAAAAGTAAAAATCGTAGCCGCTACTTTGCCGGGATAATCCAGCAAAGTCATTTTTTGAAGTCCATCAATCAACATAATAAAACAGGACATTTTATCTAACAACCGCAATCAGCAACCTGCTTATTGTATTCCTTCCGGTCAAAAAATTCCGCTTGCTTGCCTTTATTCCATTGGCCAACCGGACGCAAATAACCAACTACCCTTGAATAGACTTCGCATGGTTGCCTCTTCAAGGATAAATCATTTTGTATTTCTTCAGACATAAATTTAATTACTTAATTATTTAATTTTAAAGTTTTTTGTTTTGTGTTTTCCGTATAACCGATTTCCTCATCGCAACGCGGACAAAAGTGATGTTCGCCTGTAATATATCCATGCTTGGGACAAATACTGAAAGTTGGAGTAATGGTATAGTAAGGCAAATGAAAATTTTCCGCGATTTTTTTAATCAATTGCTTGGTTGCCTCGCCGTTCGGCATCCTTTCGCCTATAAATCCGTGCAGAACCGTACCGCCGGTATAACGTGTCTGCAAGTTATCCTGAAGTTTCAACGCCTCAAAAATATCATCAGTGGACCCGACTGGCAAATGGCTGGAATTAGTATAATATGGGTCGGCCTTGCCTTTGCGCCACGCCTCTTCATTAGCGCAAATAATCGCGGGATACACTTCTTTATCTTTTCTGGCAAAACGATAAGCAGTTCCTTCCGCAGGCGTCGCTTCCAAATTATAAAGATTGCCTGTTTCTTCCTGATACAAGCCAAGCCGCTCACGCATAAAATCAAGAATCTCCAAAGCAAACTCCTGTCCTTCTACCGTGGCCAAATTTTTATCCGCTCCCAAAAAATTTAAAGCCATTTCGTTCATGCCATTGATGCCGATTGTATTAAAATGATTTTTCCAATAATAGCCAAAGCGCTCTTTAATTACGGAAAGATAAAAGCGCGAATAAGGATAAAGCCCCTGTTCTGTAAATTTTTCAATGGCTTGGCGCTTTATTTCCAACGATGTCTTTGCGATATCCATCAAACGCGTCAAACGATTTTGCCACTCTTCTTTACTTTTGGAAAGATAACCAACGCGCGGTAAATCAATAGTGACTACACCGATAGAACCTGTTAATGGATTGGCGCCAAACAAACCGCCACCTTTTTTGCGCAATTCTCTGTTGTCCAAACGCAAACGGCAACACATGCTTCTGGCATCCTCCGGCTTCATATCGGAATTGATAAAGTTGGAAAAATACGGCACGCCATATTTGGCAGTCATTTCCCACAATGGCTCCAACACAGGATTATCCCAATTAAAATCTTTGGTGATGTTATAAGTCGGAATTGGAAAAGTAAAAACACGGCCCTTTGAGTCGCCTTCAAGCATTACTTCGGCAAAGGCGCGGTTTATCATATCTACTTCCGTCTGAAATTCTTTATAGGTTTCTTTTCGCGCCACGCCGCCAATAATCACGCCTTCATCAGCCATATATTTTCCCGGCGACAAATCCATAGTGATATTTGTAAATGGAGTTTGAAACCCAACTCTTGTCGGCACATTCATGTTGTACAAAAATTCCTGTATGCTCTGCTTGACATCATTATAAGTCAATTTATCAAAACGGATAAAAGGAGCAAGTAATGTGTCAAAACTGGAAATCGCCTGCGCGCCAGCTGTCTCACCTTGCAAAGTATAAAAAAAATTTACTAATTGCCCCAAAGCCACGCGAAAATGCTTGGCCGGCTTTGATTCTATTTTTCCAGACACTCCGCCAAAACCGAGCAATAACAAATCCTTTAAATCCCAACCACAGCAATAAGCTGATAAAAGCTGCAAATCATGCAAATGCATATCGCCGTTTAAATGCGCTTCTCTTACTTCAGGAGGATAAATCCGATGCAGCCAGTAATGCGAGCTCACAGCCGAAGCAACATGATTGTTAAGACCCTGCAAGGAAAAAGACATGTTGCTATTTTCTTTAACGCGCCAGTCAAGCTGATTCAAATATCCGTCAATCAATTCATCAGAATTGATAAGCGTCTGCATATCGCGAACTTTGGCTCTTTGGTCGCGATACAAAATATAGGACTTGGCTGTTTTAAAAAGCTTGGCCTTGGACAATTCTTCTTCAACAATGTCCTGCAACTCTTCCACAGCTGGAATGGAGCGGACATGAAATTTTTTATTTAATGTCTTAATCACTCCGGCGGTAATTTCTGTTGCCTTTTTTTGTCTCTTTTTCTCGCTTTCAATTTCTTGAGTCGCTGCCAAAGCCGCTAAAATCGCTTTAGTGATTTTTGATTCTTCAAACAAAGCAATGCGGTCATCTCGTTTTCTTATTTGAGTGATTTTATTGTCTTTGGCAACAGTCATAATTTAATTTTTAAATTTTTTTCAAAAACTATCAGTTGTGCTACTTATCAACATTATACCACTACATCTTGTGATGTTACCTGTGTATAACTTTTTCATAAGCAAGAGATTTATTTGTATGGCTTATATATAGACATCACATTCCAACATTTGTCATTCCGAGCGAAATGAGCCAAAGACGAATGAAGCCGAGAAATCCCTTTTGGCCAATTAAAAATCAAAAACTCCCACGCTTCAACAAGGGAGTTTTTGTTGTCTTTTAACGTTTTAAAGCGGCATCAATAATTTGCTTCATCAAATCAATCGGATAAGCTCCTTTAATAATTTCCTTGTTACCCTTTGCGTCTATTAAAATTGTTCCTGGCGTGCCTGAGACCCCAGCCGCAGACCCATCCTTCAATTGTTGGCTGACAAAATCCTTATTTTTGCCGCTATCCAAACAATTTGTAAAAGATGCCTTATTTAAACCGATTTCCCCAGCAAGTTTAGGCAGGTCAGCCAAAGCAAACCCAGCGCCGTTTGAAGTAGTGCGCTCGTAAATCTTATCGGCAAACGACCAAAACTTTTCGTGTCCGCCTAATTCATACGCGCATTCAGATGCCTCAGCCTCTTTTTGCGCGTTAGCGTGAAAATTTAAAGGATAGTGGCGGTAAGCCCATTTAATTTTACCTTTATACTCTTCCATTACTTGCTTCATTGTTTCATGAAAATTTTTACAATACGGACACTCAAAATCAGAATATTCAATCAATGTCAATTCTCCGGAACCGCGCACATGGTCGCGCGAACTAATTGGAACAACCGTGCCAGCCGGCTCGGTCAACTGATTTTTTCCTCCTTGCGCCGCGGTTGGAGCAGTCGCTGGGTTAGCGGCCTTTATTGCGTTATTAGCGGCATTATTGTTGCTTGCTAAACTACCGCTCTCCAAATTAATTTTGCCTTTCATTATAAAACCGAGTAAAACAAAGAACCCAATTGTACAAAGAATTAAAACAGCTCCAATAAAACCGACTAAAAAACCAGTTGTCGGTGATAATTGATTAAACGATTTCTTTAACTCATTAACGCACATAAGAAAATAATTAAATAATAAATTAAAATAAAAATAATGACAAGCAAGGGATGCCTCCACTTCGGTCGGAATGACAAATAATTATAATTATTCAACGCTCCCAGTATATCAAGAAATTTTAAGTAACGCCACCACTGATTTATACACAGACAAAATTTCTTTTGTTTCTTTGGTTAAAGAACGGTTTTCTTTTACCCAACGCGACACTGTTTCAGACATTAACGCCAAACCATTTGATTGAAACATTTCTTTCATCGCTAAAACAAGTGATTCTCTATCATACGCTCTAAAAATTTTTCCTCTCTCAGGACTTACCTGTTTTCTCACGCCTGGCAGATCCGCCACAACAGCTGGCAACCCCGCAGCCCCTGCCTCTATTACTACCAAACCAAACGCTTCAGAAGAATCTATGGACGGTAAAACCAAAAAATCAGCCGCTTTATAATATAAAAATAAATCTTTCTCACTCGCGCGCCCGACAAATTTAACCATTTTGGATAATCCGCTGTTATTTGCTTGGCGTTGATAATATGGCAACAAATCCCCTGCTCCAACTAAAAATAAACGCGTTTTCCCAATTTCTTTGTTCACTTCTTTAAACGCCTCCAGTAATAAATTCACCCCTTTAAAATAATGCGCTTTGTCCATCGCCCCGACAAAAAGAGCGATTTTTAAATCTTTATCAATATCTAATTTTTCGCGAGCGCCTTCTTTGGAAATATCAATCGCGCTTTTAGATAAATCAATTCCAAAAGGTATTCCCACAAATTTATCGCGATTTTTTTTAACATATTTTTTCAATAATCCGTGTTCAGCGTAATCCCAACTGCTTACTATTATTTTTTGAGCGGTTTTCACAATCTTTGGAAGAGTGAAAAAAGTGTAAATTTTAAAAAAAATCTTTTGCCAGCCGCGGCCGATTAAATCCATGTGATAAGTGACCACCAATGGTTTGCGACATTTTTTAGCTAAACGCAAAACAGCGCCGACTCCTCCGATAAACGGATAATGCAAATGAATAATATCGCGCTCTTCAACGCCAGAAAAATTGTTAATCCAAGCCGCGTTGCCGAATTTAAAGAACGGCCGCAAACGAAATATCTGATAACCGTCTTTTTTTTCTTCCATCTCGCTCTGGTTAAAACGCGGCGTAAAAACAAAAACATCTTCTCCATTTTTTGCCAATTCATTTGCCTCATTCTCCGCCACATTGCCGATGCCGGCGCGATACGGAAAAAAAACCGGCGTAACCATGGCTATTTTCATAACGCGCTAATATTATATTGAGAGCTTTAAATAATTATTTTATTGCCATTCCGATTTTATTTTATTTTTCTTTTTCTTTCAGAGCAATTTCGCGCGCGAGCGTAGTAATGTTCCGTTCAATTTTTTCCGCCTTAACTGTCAAACGAAAAATCAAATAAAATAAAAGGGCGATGGAAACATAAATAACCAAATCCGCTCCGCGGCCGACTCCTAAAAAATTAGCCAGTTCACTGGATAAAGACGGTTGCCAAACCACCAACAAAACAATCAACCAAAATAAAACCCAAAAAATAAACCCGCCGGCGGATAAATCTTTTACGCGATAACGGCTGCCCACCATTGCTAAAGCGAACAAGATAAAAAGTGAAAGTAAAATTTGAATCAGCATATATTGGGTCTGCTTGCTATGGAACAAACATTATGAAACCGCACTTAAGCTACCGCAGGTTTGGCAATATTGGTCATCTTGGAGCGAAAAGTTTGTGAGGCGTAGCCGTAGCTACACTGAACAAACTTTTTGGGAAAGATGGCCAAGATTGGCAAATCCGGCAAGGCTTGGAGTGCGGTTTCATAATGTTTGTTCCATAGATACCATTTTGGCCGCAATTTTCAAAATTTGTCTAATTCTTCAAAAAATTTTTCATTTTATTTTAAAAATCTGCCAATTAACAAATCCCTCACTATCTTTAATCCTCCTGTTACGCCCTGGCCATATTGTTTATAATAAACAGCAATTCCAATTTCTTTAAAAGAAAAGCCCAGACGTTTAATTTCTTTGATTATTTCAGAATTATGAGCCATTCCATTATGCATTATATTAATTTTGGAAGCGGCCGAAGCAGATAAAACCCTAAAACCATTATGCGCGTCGGTAAGCCATAAACCTGTAAAGAAAAAATTAACCAAGCGAGCCAAAGGCAAAAGAAAAAATCGTTTGCTCAAAGGCATTTGTTTAATCAAGCTATTATTTAGAAAACGGGAACCAAGAGTTACATCCGCTTTACCCAAAGCCACAGGGGCAATCATTTTGGCCAAATCCATTGGCTCAAACTGCCCATCCGCGTCAAAGTGAACAATTATTTCCGCCCCAATCTTGATAGCGTAATCCGTACCGGTTTTTAAAGCGGCGCCTTGGCCGCGATTGATTAAGTGGCGCAAAACAATAGCTCCATTTTTAACAGCCGCGGCCGCTGTTTTGTCGCCAGAGCCATCGTCAACAACAATAATTTCAAAATCATTATAAATTTCTTTAATTCCGCAAACCACTCGCCCAATGTTTTTTTCTTCATTAAAAGCCGGAATCACTACAATAACTTTCATAAGCAACTTATGGAACAAACATTATGAAACCGCACTCCAAGCATTGCCGGATTTGCCAATCTTGGCCATCTTTCCCAAAAAGTTTGTTCAGTGTAGCTACGGCTACGCCTCACAAACTTTTCGCTCCAAGATGACCAATATTGCCAAACCTGCGGTAGCTTAAGCGCGGTTTCATAATGTTTGTTCCATAGCTTGCCCGCCATCAACTGGCGAGGCGCGCTATTTCTGAATAATCTTTTCATAAGCCACTGTATAATCAATGGTTTTTTTCAAACCATCTTCCAATTTAGTAACTGGCATCCACTGTAATTCTTCTTTTGCCCGAGTAATATTCGGAATGCCCAATTGAGTAATAAAAAACAATGGCTTTTCAAATCTGATTTTTGATTTGGAATTTAATAAATTGATTATGAAATTGGCTATATCCGTTAATTTATAAACCCTGTCTTCGCCCAAATTCACAGGGCCTGACAAAGACGCCGCCGCCATCACTTTTATCAGTCCGTCAACCGCGTCATCAACAAACATAAGCGATGAAGAAAAATTCTCATCGCCGTAAATAACTAAATCATTACCATGCAGAGCGTCAATAATAAAATCCGTGATCATCTGTCCATCAAATAATTTAAGCCGCGGTCCATAAGTTCTAAAAATTCTGGCCACGCGCGCGTCTAATTTATAGACCTGAGCGTAAGTTACAAACATTGTTTCGGCAAAACGTTTGCCCTCGTCATAACAGGCGCGCTGGCTTAAATTATTAACCAATCCTAAATCATCTTCTTTAATTTGCTCGTCATCGCTCTTTCTTGGACCATAAACCACAGAGCTTGAACCAAACAAAACACGCGAATTATATTTAACAGCCAAATCCAAAATATGGCGGGTGCCGATGCTGTTTGCAAAAAGCGTCTCCATCTTAAATTGGTTAAAATTTTTAGCCGAGGTTGGACAAGCCAAATGATAAATTTCCTGAATACCTTGAAACTTTATTTTAAATTTTTCCAATTCAGGAAAATCTTCCAAATTAAAGATATTATTGATATTAACTTTAATAAATTCAAAATCAGGGTCTTTTAAAAGATGTTCTATGTTTGATATTTTGCTGTTGGAAAGGTCATCAAGGCAGATAACCTTATTTTTTTTAAGCAAAACTTCGCACAGACGCGAACCAATAAAACCAGCGCCGCCAGTGACTAAAACATTCTTTTTTCCAAAAATAGGTATTTTAGGCATATTTTTTCATTATATTTCGTAATTCAAGTATTAAAATTTATTTTATCCGCTAAACGCGGTTCCTTTATTTTCATTTTACCAAAAAACACTCTTCTTTGTCCAATTTCCGTCTAATTTCTTCTAATTTCCGTCTAATCGCCAAGCCATCTTGATTTTTTAACGTATTTTTGATAAAATTTCATCAAAGGATATGTCCACCAATTTAAAACAAATAATTCTGCTCACTGGAGATATTTTAACGCTTTATCTCGCGCTTTTTTTGGCTTTGGTTTTGCGCTTTCAAACAAATCCCATGCCAGTCCTTTGGAATAACCACTGGCCGATTTTTACAATGCTTTTCTTTGTCTGGCTGGTGATTTTTTATTTAAGCGGTTTGTATGATTTAAGGCAAGCCAAAAACAATTTAAGTTTTTTTGGAAATTTTTTTACAGGCATCGGGATCAATTTGCTCTTGTCAATCGGATTTTTCTATCTTTTAAACCTAAAACAATTAAGCCCAAAAACAATCCTTTTAATTTTTGTCGGACTTTACGCAATAATTTTTATCTTATGGCGGCTCATGGCGCATTTTTTACTAAAATCATCTAATTTTAGAAATAAAATCGCTTTTTTGGGCGTTTCTGAAGAAGCGAAAGAATTGATTGGAACTTTTAAAAATAATCCTCAAATAGGATATGAAACAGTTGCCGTATTTTTGGAAAATCCGCCTGTAAAAGATTTGCCGGCAAAAATAGAAATTAAAACAGATACTACCGAACTGCTTAATTATATCAAACAAAAAGGAATTGACACAGTAATTTTGGTTTCAGAAAATCTTAAAAAACAAACAGATAAAACGCTTTATGAGCTAATTTTGGCAGGCGTGGCCGTGGCGGGAATTGACACTTTTTTTGAAAATATCACTCATCGCGTACCAATTTCCGCTCTGTCTGAAAACTGGTTTTTGGAAAATCTTAAAGATGGAAAAAGAAACGGCTATAATATTATTAAAAGATGGATTGATGTTGTCTTGGCGATAATTATGACTGTTATTTTTTTAGCGGTACTGCCTTTTATCGCCGTCATAATTTATTTAGACGGCCGCGGTCCTATTTTTTATCGCCAAAAAAGAATCGGACAAGACGGAAAAATTTTTGCCATCCTTAAATTTAGAAGCATGACTCCGGACGCGGAACAAAACGGACCGCAATTTACAGCTACTGGCGATAAACGGATAACGCGAGTTGGAAAAATTTTGCGAATACTGCGATTGGATGAATTGCCGCAGGCCATAAATATCTTAAAAAATGAAATGAGTTTTATCGGCCCAAGACCGGAGCGGCCGGAGTTTGTAAATGAAATACAAAAAATGACGCCATATTACAATGCCAGACACTTGGTAAAACCAGGACTAACCGGCTGGGCGCAAGTCAATCACAGCTACACTGATTCTTTTGAGGGGAATCTTATCAAGCTGCAATTTGATTTATTTTATATTAAAAATCGCTCGCTTTTTCTTGACGCTTTGACACTGCTTAAAACCGTGAATGCTATTGTAAAAAGAACTGGGAGATAGCGTATTTGGCGACAGACCCCTTTATCTTTTTTTGCAGACGCGGCAATTAGTCCGCAGCGCAAAAAAAGATATAGGCGCGCCCCGAATAACCGCGAATAACAACTTCCATAATTCAGAATTCTAATATTCTCAATCAAACGATATTATTCAATCTCTTCAGCTCTTCAATCCCATCTTTAAAATCAACCTGCGGAGTCCAATCTAAAAATTCGCGCGCCAAAGTATTATCAGCCAAAGTATCATGCGGTTCCACGCGCGGCGGCAAATAGGTAATTTCTCCACCAATCATTTCCGCCACTTCTCGCACGCTGTGATTACTGCCAGCGCCGATATTGATTACCTCTCCCTTACCAACTTTCACGCTTTCCATCGCCAGTATATTCGCGCGAACAACATCTCTCACATGAGTAAAATCGCGCGTTACAGTGCCGTCGCCGTAAATTGTTAATTGTTTGCCTTCCTTTCTTTGTTTCAAAAATACTGCGATGACAGTGCAATAAGCGCCGTCATTGGCCATGCGCGAACCAAAAACATTAAAATAGCGCAAAGACACGGTTTCCAAATTGTAAAATAAGGCGGCCAACTTTGCATATTCTTCGCCTACATACTTTTGCAAACCATATGGACTCTTTGGGTTGGGTTTCATACTTTCTGCCAAAGGCAGTTCTATCGGGTCGCCATAAGCTGAAGAAGACGCGGAATAAATCAATCGTTTTATTTTAGCGTCGCGAGCCGCTAAAATAACATTTAGAGCGCCTGTGATATTTATTTCATTTGTTTCCAAAGGATTTTGAATGGAAACCTGAACGCGCGGCAAAGCGGCAGTATGAAAAACTCCGTCCATGCCAACAAAAGCTGGCTTGATTTTTTCCAAATCGCGAATATCAACCTCAAATAATTCGGCCAGCGGATTTAGATTTTCACGCTTGCCAGTTAGAAAATTATCAATCACGCGGACTTGATGACCAGCAACAAGCAAAGCATCAACGAGGTGGGAACCAATAAAGCCGGCCCCGCCGGTAACTAAGTATTTCATAAAAAGGTTAAAAATAATTGATGACTATGTTGAGAGTGTTGAATAATTAACAATTATTCAACACTCTCATGTTAGTATAACACATTTTTTTCATAATACAAACACCAAAAACCCCGGCTTGCGCCAGGGTTTTTGCGTCTTTATGCGTCTTGATTTACAAACTATTCAACTTTTCCAATGTTTGCGGGCCAATCAATCCAACTGCCTTGAATCCATTGGCAATTTGAAATTTCTTCACCGCGTCAACTGTGGCCGCACCAAAATAACCTGTTGCCGCCGGATAAGTGAAATAACCAAATTCTTTCAATTTAAGTTGAAGTTGTTTTACTTCCTCGCCGCTGTTTCCTGCTTTCAAGTTTAACTTGAACTGGTATTTTGTTCCTGTATTAATTTCAGTCTTAGTCTTAGTTTTCACTTCCGCGGGCGCTGTCATTACCTCGCCATCAGAATAAATTTCATTATCATCCACTGTCACAATTCTATCCCACCTAAAATTCAATGCTTTAAAGACCTTTTCATTTTTAATATAACGTTTAACTTGCTTTGTTTCATCCGTCGGATTTGGTTCTAGACGATAAACCTTTGGATTATTCTTGTATTTAATCAGTGTATAGCTTGGATGTTTATCTGTCTCAGTAATTTCCGAGCCAATTTCATATTTATTCAATAATTCTTCTGATATATCCTCAATCCACTTCCATGAATATTTAAGCAAGTTAAAAACATTTGCGTCTGTAATCCAATATCTCTTTGCTCCCAAAAGCAAATATACTTTTGCGTCGGAAACGATTTTAACCAAAGCGCCGTATTTAGGGTCATATTTAGGTCCCCATGGCATAAAACCAATAGCATCATTAGGAATTTGATTGAGAAGTTTTATGTCAGATAGGACAACCACATCCGACCAAGAATTAAAGTAAGTAAAGAAAATATCAGGTCGGCTAAACGGACGTTTTGTACAATTAGAAGTGACATAGAAAACCGCGCGGGATTTCTTAAAGCTGTAGGCCTTGTTGGTCGTTAACGGACAAGCAACAGCCTTTACTTCTGTCTTGGCTTCTGTTTTGGCTTCTTGGACTATTTGTTTCTCATTGGTTGCTCCGGCAGACACAGTAATGTCAATACTTTGTACAGCGCTATCTCCGCCAAGAGCTGTGCGGAATTTTACATAAATCTTTTTAGCGCCTGGACCGTCTGAAAGCTTAAAGTTATTCTTAGTGGAGACATAACTTTCCCAAGAAGAGTTGGAAAAATCCGACTTTTCTGAAATTGCCATTTGCACGGCATTGCTCGCGCTAAACTTCAAAGTGATGTAATAAGAAGTTACTGTATTGCCTCCATCTACTGAAACAGCTGTAGCGCCGAGAATCGGAGCCGGCTGGACAATAGTCCCGCCGCCGCTCGGAGAGACAGGCGCGACAGGCGAAGCAGCGTTAGAGACCGAAGACACTGCTGATTCATCGCCGCCAGTGTCGCCAGCCGACACTTTGTAATAATAAGTGGAGCCGTTGCTCACGCTATTGTCAGTGTAACTTGTGCCTGTGATATTTGAAGTGTTAAGTTGCGTGTAGGTGCCGCCAGCAGTAGTGGAACGGTAAATCTCATAACCCAACAAATCAGAATTAGACACTGCCGACCAAGTAATAGACACTGTAGCATTGCCAGCCACCGCTGATACATTAGCAGGTATGTTAGGAGCAATGTTGTCAGACGGAACAATTGGATTAAATACGGAAAAGTGATTGGTCTGGCCGGTAAAGGCGACGCTTGCCGCGCTTAAAGATGGTTCAATAAAATTATTGCTGGAGTCCTTATAACCGAGCGTGGTTGCTAAATTCTGCCAGTCATCAGCTGTTTCATCCCAGCTGGCCATTTTGATTTTTTCAATCTTTGCAAGAGTGGCAGTGCCCAAAGAAGTGGTCAATTCAGCAGCTGTGTAAGTCGCGCCAACAGAAACATCTTTCTTTAATGTGGTAACGGACTTACTGTCATTATCATAAGAAGTGACTGACTTGGCCTCGTTGGCTAAAGGCGTGCCAGAACCGCCAGCCACCACATTGGATGTTTCTTTGGCGCTCATGGAATAATTGTTAGCGCCGCTGCCCAAGGCAGATGAAGGAGCGCCAATATTAAACCCGGCTGATGAATTGCTTAACGAACCGCCAGTTTGCGGAGTAACAGTTCCAGAAGTAGTTCCTGCCAAAGTGGTGTTGGTCGTTGTTAAACCAATATCTATTCCGGAAACATTTGCCGTTGACACTGACACTAATGTTGGATTAGCCGTTGTTAGATAGGTCTTTTCAGTATATCCATCAACCGCGGCTGACACTTTCCAATCGCCGACAATAACATTCAAACTGTAGACGCCGCTGGAATTAGTAGTAGCTGTCACTGTCCCGCCGCCCAGACGTTCGGCTCGCACCGTGGCGTTGGAAGCTGCTGCGCCGCCAGCTGTAATAGTGCCGGAGATTGTGTAAGAAGCAGCTGTAATAGTGGTCGCGCTGTCAGCCAAAGCGCCGCTGGCGCTTATTGCCACAGAAGAAGCAGTATCAAGATAACCATCTTTTTTCGCCTGCACCAAATAAGTGCCGCTGGAAACCTTGCCTGTATAATTACCGCTTGTATCAGCCAGCACTTCCAATACTTCGCCGGTGGAGGAATTTTCCAGTTTTACAGTGGCATCTGGAACAGCTGCGCCAGTCGCGTCTTTAACAGTGCCGCTGATGAATTTCAAGGCAGGTAATTTAATATTGATTGTTTCCGTGCCGTCAACTTCCACTTTCCAATACCCGTTGGCAGGGGTAGAAGTAGCCATAATAGTGGAACTTCCGCCGTAAACTATTAAATCGGAAGCGGCAATACCTGGTATATCCACTGTCATCAAATAGAAATTATTCGGATTAGTGCTAGTTGAATTATTAATGGCGACACTGTCCGCGCCTGCGTCATACTTAGGCAAAGAAATAGTGCTGGAAGCCACATTGCTGAATGATTCAACTTTATCTAATTTTCCGCCGAGCAATTGAAACTCAACAACTGCTTTGGCCGTAGTAGTAGTATTGCCATTTTCATCAAACAGATTGACCGTGATTGCGACAGTGGGCTTTGCTAACACATCAGCAGGAGCCGAGGAAATCGCGCCCGCGCCAGAAACAGTGAAAGTTGAAGCTGTGGAGGAAACCGTGCCCATTGTTGGAGACCAAACCTCCATATTATAGGTGCCAGGCGGCAGTTTCAGAGTGGAACTGCCATTAGTGTCAGTCAAAGATGAATTAAGATAAGCAACATTTTCACCAACATCTATTACATCACCATCATTATTCAAATCACCAGTAGTGCCTTTGACAATCACCTGCGCGTTACTCAACTCTTCATCATCTGCCGCAACATAGGCGCCATCTCCATTAGTATCAACGGCAACGCTCTTGGTAAAAGTATAATAATTAATGGCACTGGTGTTTGGCTCAAAATTCTGGCCGCTCACGCTGGCGATAGAAACCGTAATCGTCTTTTCCGGCAATTTTCCATAATCAGGGGTAAATGCCTGCACTTTATAAGCGCCATTGCCAACATAAAGCGTATACTCGCCTGAAGAATTGGTAAATGTATCTGCCTGACCAGGACCATCGGTGCGGAAAGCGTTGATTGGCGCGTTTGCTACGGCATTTGTGCCATCAGTCACTTTGCCGCTGATGGTGTAAGCAGGTTTGCTGATTGTAAGAATCAAATCAGTATTAGCCATAGTGGCCAAAGCAATACCTGTGGCATTACCGTCAACATAGACCTTATTATCTTTTACCATAATGGAACGGTCAACACCTGAAGGCATACCAGCCACGTCAGCGCCAAACTTGTAGGTGCCTGTAGCCATTGTGATAGAACCTGTACCATCGGCATTGGAGCTTGAATCAATGCCAACACCGCTAGACGGAGAGTATGCAAAAACATGGGCATTAGCAATTGCATTGCCAGAAGCGTCCCTTACAATGTATTTAATTGTGTTGTCGGCTTTGGAAACATTAAAGGTTAGAGTACTGGGGTTTACCGAACAAGAGCCCGGACATCCGCTTACTTGCACCTCTTGCGGTTTAGGCAGCATCCAAGTGGTAGGAGCAGTTGGTCCGCTCTTGCCAAAAATCTCAGTGGACATTTGCGGCCCAAAACCAACCATCCAAATGCCATTAGCGTTCAATTTAATGGTATTGGCAGTGTTGTTGGCCAAAACGCCATTTAGAGTAGATGTTGCTTTGCGAAAACTGCCTGGCCCGCCGGCAAAAATGTCAATCGCGTCATTACTAAAAGTTCCACTGATGCTTAAAGTAACAGCTACGCCGGTAGAAGCGTCTGTCGCTAAGATATTTTGCGTACAGTTACTTGACACGCAATTGGTTACATTGACATTAATAGGAGAAGGCGCGGAGGCAGTATAAGATGTGACGCCTGATTTAAAATACTGGTCCGCTCCAAGTATATACATTCCAGTGTTAAGATTTTGAAACATAAACTCGCCATCATCAGCGCCAAACCGGCTATTGGCCGTAGTAGTGGACATTGGACCTGTCATAGGGGACATCAAAAAGACGGTTACGCCATTCAAGCCAGTTGCCCCTGCCATGACGCGGCCGCGCACCGTATAACTGCCAGCGGCATTGGTAAAGAATGATGTTGATGAAAGTGTTTCCAGCACCGTGCCATCTGCTTTTTTGGTTTCAACAGCAGCAGAACTTCCTGAAGTGTCCACGCCAGAACTGATAGTTGAATTAACGATTTGTGCAATATCCAAGCGCAAAAAATCATGTTGGTCGCCGTCTCCGCTTGTCAAATTCGCGCTGCCGCGGCGAGTGGCAACCGCGCCCAAAATCACCCTTACTTTGCGGCTGGTGGCATCCACGAGCACGCCGTCGTTAGACGCTCCTCCAGTGGTCCAACCAGTTGGTAGAGTTCCTTCACTTGTTCCAAAAACCACGACGCCAGGACCCGGACCATTCAAATCACTGTTAGGCGGACTGGCCGTGTCTTTCTTTGCTTGGCTTACATCAGTGCCATCTGGAAAAGTTATGTCAACAAAGCCAGCGTTGGGAACCTGATAAGAAATTGGAATTTCAATGCCATAGATTGTGCTGGCGCCAGCCATCTTGTTAAACGGATATACCTTAACACCTGGAGCAAACCCGATACCTGATGACTGAAAGGTTCCAACCATTGGCGGCGGCCCGCCCATGCCAAATCCGCCTTGCATCATATTGCCGCCAGCGTCAAAAGTCGGCATCATACCGCCAAATCCACCGGACTTAGCGCTGGATTGCGCCGTAGTCGTAGCCGCGTTAAGAGTGGTGTCCAACGCGTTAAAACCAATATCTTTAACATTGCTCGCAACGATATTCAGCAGGGTTGTTCCAGCAATAAATCCTGAAATGGCTGGCAGACCATTGATTGCCGCGCTTCGGCTGGCTGGATCATATGTTAAAGTGGCGGTAGCTGGCAAAGAAAGAGTTGATGATATATCGCCAGCTGGAAAAACTACTCGAATGGAATAATTAGCTGGCTTTAAGACACTTGAAGCATAATTGGAATCGCTGGCTGTCACGCTCAACATCGGCTTGGAAAAACTAACTTTCAGAGCAAATTCATTGGCTTGAGCCGAAAGCACGGCTGGCAAGCTTGTATCAGCGCTGCCAGTAGTAAAGACCTGTTGGAGCAGAACCAAAGGTCTTCCAGCCAAGTCCTTCACATCAGTTGTAATAGTAATTGTATAAGTGCTTGTCGCGGTCAAAGCGTAGGTTGGAACAAAAGTGGCTTTCCAAGAAGTTGTATCATAAGTAAGATTGCCGGCCAGAACAGAGGAACCTAATTTTACGCTTAGAGAACTATCGGTAATAGTAGAAGGGTCAATTGCTTCGGAAAAAACAACAACAATTGGAGCTGTAGGCGATACGCCAGTGGCTGAAGCCGCTGGAATGGTGCCGTTTACAGTCGGCGCGGTTGTGTCAGTGGAAGAGCCAGTGTTAAAATCCGACTTATACATCACTGTCGCAGTGTAACCGGCTTGGCCGGGATTACCCAATGATATGCCCTTGGACGAAGTCAACCCGCCAGTTACTTCCAAACGATAATTAGACGAAGCAGTAAGATTAGCTGATGGCGCCAGAATAACTATTTTATTGCTGGTATCCAAACTATTAACAGTGGAGACAACTGTTTTTGACTCGCTTGCAGTATAAGGATTAGAAACTAAATATAATTTTACATTTGCCAAATTACCAGCCGTGTTCTGCAAAGCATCTGAAAAAGTGACAAAGGACTTGGTGTTGAGCGCTACATTTGCTTTGCCAGGCGCGGGCTGGCTTCCAACCACAAAAGGCGGAAAAGCATTGCCTGTGCCAAAACTGGCTCCGCCGCCGCCAGTATACATCTCGCCAGTTGTGCCAAAATTCAAAACATAAACCCCTCCAGGACCATTACCCTGAACAGGATTGCCCACCAAATCTTTTACCGCCGGAGTTAAAAACAAAGTGTAACTCTTGCCTACTGTTAAAGCGGCTGAAGGAGTAAAGCGAGCAGAGGTGGCTGTTGGTGCTGTAACAGCGCCGGCAATTTTGGCGCCGCTGCCAGCTTCAGTTAAATAAATATTGGAACTTGCATCGCTCGCGTCCGCATCAACAATCGTTGTCGTATCTATGGTCTTATTAAAATTAAGATCCATAGTTGACGGACCGCCCGCAGGCGATTGAGTTGGAAAGCCCATCATTCCAGGCATTGGAAAAGAACCCATCACTTGAGGCAAACTAAAATCGCCGCCTTGCCCCATCATTCCGCTGTATAAAGTGATCGCGCCCAAATTAACAAAACCGCTTGGCGGAAGGAAAGTGCTGATGCCCTGATCACTATAGCCGTCTTTAGCAACTTTGATCTGTACCCCGCCAGACGGGCCGACATTGGAAAAACTGAAAGAACCATCATTACCAGTAGTGGCTGCAAACTGCGTGCCTTCTATCCAAACAGTGGCGCCGGAGATAGCCGCGCCCGCGCTGGTTTGCACCGTACCGCTGATAGCGGCTGTTCCCAAATTACCCGCTTCTAAATTAACAGTAAAGGCCTTGCTTTGCTGTAAAGCGGCCGTTTGAATGCCTGTTCCAGCAGTGTTATAAGTTACAGTGTCAAAATTAGGATCGTTGGTCATCACTCGTGTTTTAGCCGGCGTAGCCGAATCATTGGCCTGCAAATAATATCTAAAATAGGCCTTGCTTTGTCCCCAATCAGTGGAAGTGGAACTAAATTTATACCAGCCAGAACCAATACTAACACCATAAATCGGAGTTGATGACGCTGGAGTACAGGTAATACTATCGCTAACGCAGTAGATTAGCATGGTATTGCCTGCTGGAGGCGTGCCGCCATCATCAGAAATCCTAGCAGTCATATTCAGAGCCGAAGCGCGGCTGGCCCGAAAAATTGAAGTGAAAAAAATGGAAGGCGCTTGATTGTTTGCGCCGCCATAAAAGCCGCCCTCAGGGGTCTCTGTTACATTAAAATTTTGCGGCAATGGCGTAGTGCGCGCCACAAAATCAAAATTGTTATTCTGCGTATCCACACTGTTTCCAATGCTGGCATCAGTACCGCCCACAGCCATCGTCGCCGAAGTGGAATTATTAAAGGCCTTGCGTTCTATTGACTTACCATCATTTATTAAAGCGCTGGCAGCCGATCCTTCACAATTAGAAGTTGTTGAATGAGTGCCCCAACAAACCTTGTCTAATACCGCGGTGGAAGAAGCTACGCTATTGCTGATATAAAGAGCAGCTTGGGGTAGAATGGACAAAGCTGTGGAGGTAGAATAAATAGCATCTGCCGAATTGGCAAAAGAAGAAAAAGCTGAAGTAATCAAAAGGAAACCGTTGGCCGGGATGCCAGTACCATTATTTTGCCATGTTAGAGTTACATTATTATCAACTGTGCCTTCCACGTTGACAATGTGTAATTTCAAACTGGAGGTAGGCACGATACCGCCGGAACGATTATATATTTCAATAAATTCATCAAATGGATCTAATGCTGTACCAGCCTGAATTTCTGAAACAACCAAAGGTTTGACACCGCTATAGATAACTGTGGCGCTGGTATTGGCATTGGCTATGCCTATGGTATTTTTAACCGCGTCGGTAACAGTAATCAAACTGGTGCCGGTAGAAACCAGGCTAGCGCCGCTGGCGCTTACTCGGACAGATTTGTTGTCCGGCAAAAGTGTTACCAAAGTTACGGCTGACGCGCCAACGCCGCTAAAAGAATAATTACTTGTAGAAGTGACCGCACCCGTATTCAAATCCAAAAAATCAGTAAAAGTAACGTCTGCAGTCGTAGCATTTACATACGCTACACCGCCCACGCTAAAACCGCCCCAACCGCCACCGGCGCTAATGGCTTTGCTGCCGGTAAGCGCGGTAAGGGCCACTGCTCCGCTAGAAAGGCTAATAGCGTCCGCCGCTATACCTGACATATTAATATAAATGGAATCTGGCAGTGTCCAACCAGCATCAGTGCTTATTGTAACGAAAAAACTAGTTGGCAAGCCGCTTTCGGCAATGGTATTATTAGAGCCAGTAGTAACCACTGTGGTGCTTGTTGCCACCTTAACAACCGATTGGGTGCCGGCCAATGCGTCGCTTTGCGGGTCAAAATAATTATTGCCATTGCTGTCGCGCCAAACCTTTACCGCGTTAATATGGTCGGCCAAAGTATTATTATTAGCTATGTTCACGGTGCTGGTAACCGTAATAGCCACGCTTGAAAGCGTTTCCCCAGCTCCCAAGAGAGAAAATTTAATAACCGGCATATCAAAACTACTGGCAGACGGACGCATCCCGCCCGAGGGAATCAAATCAAACGCGCCGCTGGCAGTTACAGCCGCGCGAGCGGCGTTTGGAATCAACGCGGAAATTCCCAAAGACCAAACAATAGTGGTAAATACCACAAAAGCCGTGAAACTTTTTTTAAATCTCTTTTGCATATTTCAAATAAATTAAAAAATTAGAAAGCTTAATTAGTTATTAACTTTATTATAGCACATATGCTTTCTTACAACGAGTATGTAAAAATATTAGTTATCCACACCCTTTAAAAAAGGACTCCCCACCATTATAACATCAAAACCCGCTTTTTGTAATGCGTCCAAATGATGCTCCAACATCCGCCGACCGTCCATAAGCAATGGTTTTTTATCTTGAAAAATAGTCAAAAGTTTATCTCCAAGGCCTCTAAACAGCGGCCAATCAGCGGCTATAATCACCGCATCCGCGCCAACAATTGCATTTTCTTCATTTTTAAAATATGTTATTTTTTCCGATTCCGGAAACATTTTTTGAAAACTTTCCATTGCAGCCGGGTCAAATAATTTAATCTCTTTTACTTCTCTCTCCAATAAAAAATTAACAATATCTATACTTGGGGAATTTCTGATGTCATTAGTGTCTCGTTTAAAAGCCAAACCAAGCACGGCCACGGTTTTATTCGCCCAATCAAAATTGGCATCCTTTCGCGCCCTGTCAATAAAATTTTCCAACTGTCTTTTATTAGCTAAATATGTCTTATCAACCAAAATAGCATTCTGATCTACTGCCCGCAATTGATAAGACAAAGAACGCGCGTCCTTAATAAAACAACTGCCGCCGGCGTATAAACTGTCATACAATCCCCACTTGCCTATGCGCGGGTCGGCAGTTAAAATTTTTCTGATATTTTCAAATTTTAAATTGTCAAATGCCTCGCAAGTTCTGCCGAGCACATCAAAACAAATTGCCAATTTATTAAAAAGCGTAAAATTGGCCAATAATTTTCCAGCCGCCGCTTCTTGCGGATTCACTTCTATGTATTGAACATTTGGCGCGGCATAAAATCTTTGATAAATCTCGCGCATTATTTTAAAATCTTTTTCATCCCAAGCGCCAATAACTATTCTTGCCGGCCGCAAGGAACCCTCTATCGCCTTGCCTTCAACTAAAAATTCCGGATTACCAGCCACGCCGTAATTTTTAACGCCGGACTTTTCCATAATTTGAGCGGTGCAATTAATCATATCTATTGGAACAGTGCTTTTATTAACTATTACGATGTATTTTTCCTGCGTTTCGCTGTTTCTTTTAATTAAAGCTCGCGCCAATTTTTCAGCCGCGGAAAAATAAAAACTCAAATCGCTCTCCCCTGTTTCATCTATTTCCGGAGTTGGCAAACACATAAAAACCGCGTCGCAAGAATTTAAAAAATCTTTCACTTTTTGATAATCTGTTGTAAATTTCAGCCGCTCTTTATTGCGGACAATAAGCTCGCCAAGGCCCTCTTCAAACAAACAACTCTGAATGGTGTCGCGGTCGCCAGAGCTTAACATTTCAATTTTCTTATAGTCAATATCGTAGACCAATGTTTCGTGTCCGCTGTCAGCTGAAACAGCTGCGGATGATGCGCCGACAAAACCAGAGCCGATGTAAAGTATGTTCATAAAAATTTCATAATTAATTCTTTATAATTCTTACAAAATTCTTCCACAAAAACTTGCTCGGGGAAAAAATTTTTGAGATCATAAGAATCAAACTGCTTCCCACTGCTCAATATATTGTTTAAATTTGGTAATCCTAATTGCGTCGCGCGCTTCAAATAAAAATGGAGCGACATCTTTCGCCATTTCATCAAAATTCACTTCCTCGCACCGCGCCAAAAGTTTCTCTTTCAATTCCAGCATACTGGCGATGCCGGCTTTTTGTTTAAGATAGGCGAGATTGGGCGCGGTTATTCCCATTAAATAAGTGATATCATAAAAATCTCTGCCCTTACTGCGATTTCTTTCCAAGGCGGCAATAAATTTCTGGCTAAGTAAAATATCTTTAGGATTATGTTTGATTTCAAAAAAAATGCCAAAATTGTCCAAAACCGCTGTTTCCGGAATAAAATTAAAATCCTGTTTGACAGTATCCAGACGTACCAAAATCTTTTCATTATCATGAGGCGAGAAACCATAACGATACAGCAGGTCGGAAAATTTGAAATAACAATGATAAGCTCCCTTAAAAACATTTCTAAATTGCACCTGAAAACCAAGCATTTCCAAGTCCTTTTGCACTTTTTGAGTTAAAATCGCAAATTCTTCCACTGACAGGCCAAAATTATCAAAATCCAAATCCTCAGAAAATCTTTGAGTATGAAAAATTATTCGCAAGGCAGTGCCGCCAATAAAGCTCAATTTCACAGTATGTCTAAAAATTGAACGCAACATCTCATATTGGAGATATTCCACATACAAACCGCGCGGATTGTGTACCGGATAATTCTTGCTTTTAGCATAACGCAAGACGGAATTAAAATCTTCCATATTAAAATTTGGAAATTAACTTTTCAATTAAGTCGTTCAATAATTCACTTTTAAATAATAAAACATAATGACGCAATTTTTCTTTATCAACCTTCTGTTTTAAATTTTCATAATTAAATCGCAATTCATCAATTTGCGGCTCGCTTTTTAAACGGCTTTTATTAAAATAAAAAAAATCCGCTAAAGCTTTTTCCGGTTCAGCAATTAAGACATCAAAATGTAAATATTTTTTGGCGCTATAACCTATAAAACATTCCCTCTTAATTTTTTTATAATCAAATCGGTTGCCTAAAACATTTGCAAACCATGTCTTTTTAGCGCTAATTGAAGTGATTGTTTGAGTAACATCCGGTATAAAACCATATTCATACAAAGCGGACTCCAAGCTTACATAAGACGGCTGATAAAGCAAGTTGGCCATTAAAAAAGGATGCACTGAATCCTTATAATCCTCAAGAAGATAAACACCATTTTTCAACTTCAAAATATGACCATTTTCCTGCCATCTGCTTAACTGCTTGGATGAAATCGGTTGGCTGGAAAAAATGACTTTTAGGTCAGCCAAGGCAAAAATAGGCCTTATTTCCTTTATTGTCTTATAAAATGGCTGGAATTTCATAAATTTTGTATTTTTCGTTTCCTTTTTTTACCAAAAATGGCAAAAAAAAGAAATGTATAATCAAATTATACCCATTTTCCAAGAGACAGTAAAGAATGGGGTGTGGATAACTTTTTTAGACAAAGGCCAAAATCCATTGACATTGTTTTAAAGAGATGGTTAGATAAAAACATTAAATCATTAATCTATTTAATCCTATGACAAATATTTCCCTATCAGCCAAAAACACCAAAGCCGAACTTTTTGCCGCTTTTGAAGAAATGCGCCAAAAATACGAAGAGACGTTTAAACAGCCGTCTGCGTCTGCCAGCGGCAAAGAGGAGGAACAACAGATATTACAGCGCACAGACGCGCTAACGCCGTCAAAATTGGAAAATGACATCACTGATTTACGCAAACAAATTCAAAACCATCTTGACAACGTGCTCGCGCAATTAAATGATGAAGGAAAAAAATTAAGCGACATCCGCTCAGCAATAGAGATTGAAAGCAAACGATTGTTAGAAGCGCGCAATATTGATATTGCTGTTTCCAGTTTGCGCGCTTTGATTGAAGAATACGACGCAAAAACCAAAGAGTTGCAGACAAATTATAAAAAGACGGAGGAAGAAATTGCGGAGACAATGGCGCGCAAAAAAAAGGACTGGGAGCGCGAACAAGAGGAATATGGCTATTCTCTAAAAATGGAACGACGCAAAGAAGATGATGGTTTTGAACTGGAAAAAACAAAGAAAGAAAACAAATGGAAAGAAGAAATGGCAAAACGAGAACAGCAGATTGAAGAGCAGAAGTCGATTTTGCAAAAACGAGTGGAGGAGATTGTTACATTAGAAAAAACAGCGGATGAACTGCCGGAAAAAATCCGCTTGGCTGAAGAAATGGCGACAAAAGCCGCGGAAGAAAAAACGCGCGCTGAATATGCTCTGGAGATGAAACTGAAAACGCAAGAATGGCAAGCGGAAAAAATGATGTCGCAGGCAAAAATTGAGGCGCTGTCTGATACAACCAGACAACAAATGGAAGAAATAAAATCTTTGAAGACGTCTCTCGCAAATGCGAACCAACAGGCGCAAACATTAGCGGCGACAGTGATTGAAAATATGGCTGGGAGCAAGAACGCGAAGATCGCGGAGGCGGAAAGTAAATAAAGGGCAGGGGTTTTTTTTATCTATCTTTTTCCAAATCCGGCTTTTCCTGATTTTTAATGCCTTGTTCTCTCGCTAATTCATTATTATATTTTTCAGCCGCCTCCAAAATTGTCATTTCCGACCCAGCCCGTTGGCCCAGCTGAATCAATGCCCGCATATCTTTAGGCAAACATTTGCCGCCATAGCCGCGATAGCTTTTAGCCAGCTGACCGACAGTGTGAAAAATCTCTAAATGCGTCTTGCCGACCATTGGTTCGGCCTTGGCGCATTCTTTCACTGTTTCATAGTCAATGCCAAGCTTTTGGCATAAATCATAAATTTGATTAGCAAAGACGACCTTGAGGGAGTAAAGGGTGTTGCCAAAGTATTTGACCATTTCCGCCTCTTTGGCCGGAATAATTCTTTTATACGGAGCGCTGGGCAATAAATCCAAAATTTCTTGCGCCGCTTCTTTGCTGTTTTCAGTATATCCGACCAACTGCCGCGTGGGGTAGAGCATGTCATAGTCAGCCGTGGCTTCGGTTAAAAATTCAGGATTGAAGAGGATTTTGTGTTGCGGATATTTTTTTTGATATTCATCAGTCGCGCCAGGCAAAACAGTGGACTTGATAACCACAATTTTACTGCCTTGAATGACGCCAAACGCTTTATTTAGATAGCTTAAATCAAAACCGCCTTTGGCTTCGTCATAAGGTGTTGGCACGCAAAGAAAAACCACATCGGCCTGATTTAGTGCATTGGTGTCAATCAAATTTTTAAATGGGTCATAGAGAATTGGCTGGATTTGCTTTTGCTGAACAAAATAACGCAAAAGCGCTCCGCCGACCATTCCGACGCCCAGGATGGCGAGTTGAGGCATAAATTCTAAAATTAATTTATATAGTAAAATCAATTGTGATTTTATCTTACAGTAAATTCTATATTTTAGCAACCAAACTTATGCCGACAATCAATAGAACCATTGAGGTAAAACCCACGGCTACGCCAATCCAGTCTAAAAAGCTAAAACTTTTTCTCTCATGAAAAATAAACAAACCTACCAAAGCTGAACTCAAAACATTTAAAAATTGCTGAAAAGGCAAAACCAGAGCGGCTGGCGCCAATTCCAAAGACCAATAACTGGTCAGAACTGAAACAAGAGTGGCGACTGACAATAAAAGATAGGCAGGCCACAGCCCCTTTCTGGGCAACCGAATTTTCAAATCCTTTTCTAAAATAAGCGGCATAAATGAACCAAGAAAAGCTCCTAAATACCATGAAAAAATGAAATTTGTCTTGGATATTTCTTGCAAGGCAAAATATTTCATCAAAAAAACGATCACCCCGCCGAGTATTGATTGGCCAATAATGCACCAAAGCCAAATCCTTCTGACTTTTTTCCCTTCTTGCCGACTACCGCGAAAAAAATAAATAGAGCTTAATAACCCCAAAGCTCCCAGTAAGGCCAAAACGCCACCTAAATCTTTGGGATTAAGAAAGTTCCCTTCGCCGAGGAGTAGGGCGGTCAAAAACACACCGGTAAAACCGGTCAAAGGCAAAAAAAGCATGGTTTGGGACAAACTGACTTTGATGGCCCGCCACCATAACCAAGCGACTAAAGCATTAATAAAACCCAAACCCACAATAAAAATCTCCACACGCCAGTGCCCTTGACCAAAAAACAAAACAATGGCTGATGCCAAGCCGACGCAAATCAAAAACATCACATTCAAAGCCCGACTGATTGATTCAAGAGAAGCGAGTTTCTTAATAAAATACTGGCCAAAAATGCCGCTGGCAACAGCGATAATCGTCGCTAAATATACTTCGTTATTGATAATCATAACTAATCTTCTTTCAATAATTTTTGATAACCTTCATTTCAGCGGTGTTGAGAATTGATTTTTAACGTATCAATTCTAAAATAATTATTTTGTTTCTTCTTTCTACTTCTCTAAAACCGACCTTGATAAATACTCGAAGTGAAGGCTCATTTCCCTCCTTTACTTGAGCAACTACCTTAGATACTTCCAAGTGTTCTTGCAAAAATTTCCTTGAGCTAAAATAGATTGATTTATTCTAGCAGATTAGGCGAAAATTGTACAAGTCCATTAGATACATTTCATTCATTTCCTTATCACAAAAAAATCTATGATGACGGTGGAGACCCCGGAGCATATTTATTCTTCAATTTTCAACTTTAATTTTTTTTCCTCCCGTTAAGGCACTCTTTTTTAAAAGCGATAAAATTTTTATAGCTTCCAATCCATCCTCACCTTTACTAATTGACTTACTTTTACCCTTTAAACAATCAATTACGTGCCCTGGCAAGGATTTCATGTAACTACGCAATCCCCCTTTTATTATGGCTTTTTCCTCAAGTCCATTATATCCCTTAAAATTTTTATTATTGACTAATTTTCGATATTCGATTTTAAAATTCATTTCTTTTAAAGAGATACTCCCCATGGTACCAAAAAGATAAATATCTGAAAAACCATAGTTGGCAGGCAAAGGATGTAAATGAATTGTCGCCCCATTTTTGAAATGTAATAAGGCATCCACATTTAAATCTTTTCTGAGATGGGGTAATTCTAAATTTTTAGCCAATTTATTTTTTGTGGCTATAACCCAATCGATATCACCTAAAAAAAACCTCATTAAATCAACGGCGTGAGTACCATTATTAAATATTCCATTATAGTAATAATAAGAACCCTGAACCACTTGGCCAATCATTCCTTCATTAATTTCTTTTTTCAATTTTATAAATAAGGGATCAAAACGACGTGTGTGATTAATAAAGAGCAAAGACCCAGAATTATGACAGACATTAATCATTTTTTTTGCTTCTTGAATACTTGAAGCCATTGGTTTTTCACAAACAATTGCTTTTACTTTATACTTAGCGGCAAGTTTTACCAAAGAGGCGTGGGAATTAGTATGTGTGGCGATAGAAACAATATCTGGTTGAGTTTTTTTTATCATCTCTTCAGCGGAAATAAATAAAGGAACACCGGGGAATTTTTTTAAAGCAATATTAAGACGTTTTTGATCAATATCAGCAAAACCAACAATCTCAATTTCAGGATGAGCTTTAAAGGCACCGGCGTGTGTGCCTGGCTGAACTTTTTTACAATAATTATTCTCCTCTACGGCAATTTTTCCACAACCAATTATAGCTACTTTGTATTTTTTAATTTTTTTCATAAATACAAAACTTTTTTATTGTAAATTTCTAACTAAAATAAAAGCTTCCACTTTTTCTTTGCCCACCACAGCACCCCAGTGCTTAGCAATAACTTCTACATTTTCAGATGAACGAGGATGGGGGTATTTCCTACTTTCTGATTTATAAGCGACCAAAGCTTTATTTTTTTTATCAAAAACGCCAGAAACATCAACAAACACATTAGGAGAAAAAGAGTTGTAATTTTGATTGAAGCTCCATTCAGTAGATGAGGGTACCTCAAAAAAATAGACACTTTTAACACTTTCTCCTAAAACAGGTCGGGTTGCCGTAAGTACTGCCCTTGAAGTCAACTGATGATCTAAATTTAAATCACCACCAAAGTGTGTGTAAACAATATCTGGCCTAACCACATCTTTGACTTTTTCCACACTTTTAACTAAATCTAAAAAGGGCACAGTATCATACTTCTGATCTGGAAAATCTTCGAAAAAAACTTCGCTAATACCTAAAATCTTTGCCGCTTCTAGAGCTTCTTTTTTTAAAATATTTTGCTCTTTTTCAATTTCTGTTTTGTTCTTTTTATCATCTCGTGAAGTTTTACCACACCCCATAAGCAAACAAAAAACCAGATCTCCCTCAGCAACCATTCTAGCTATCATACCGCCACAGCCCAAAACCTCATCATCAGGATGGGCTGCCACTACAAGAATTTTATTTTTCATAAACATTATTGCTAATTAAATTATTTTTTGGAATATTCCCTTTAAAAATTATTTCTAGACTTTGATGTCCCTCATTAAACAATAGATCAATTATCCCAAGATAGGGAACAAAACCACCCCATAACTGTTGATAGTGTGGCGGTTGATAATCTTGAAAAAAAACCTTAATACCCTGTTCTTCGAATTTTTTCTCCTCAAGATAATTTTTGCCTAATTTACCTGAAATATATAAATCTGCTTTTAAATCTAGACAAATATCCAAAACCACTTGTTGTTTCTTTGATTCATAATTCCTAAGATCAATAGATCTAATAATTTTAGTCTTTATTTGTAACCAGTTTGTTATAAGCAATAATTGATCATAACATAAATCCGCAATATTAAAATATTCTTTTTGATATAATTCCCTCAACTGATTTGAATAAATACCCCAATATTTAGATTTCTTATAATTATACTCTATTGTTTTCCAATGAGCACCTTGCCAAACTTTATTAGCAAGAGCTATTTCATTTATTTTTTTCTCTAAATGGTTTTCAAGTTTAACTGGTACGGTCAACCAAACTGGACCATTTGAAGTTTTTATTTTATTACGATTAATAAAACTATTTTTCTCAAATTGTGTTGTTTCAAAAAAAATAAAAACATCTGACAACGCGATTTTGTGAAAATAGCCCAACCAGGGCAGATAAGCCGGCTGATGAATACTGACTATCATAACAACTTTTTAATTTTTTTATAAGCAGCGCCTAAATCTTTTAGATCGTGCACATCTGAACCCAAATTCAATTTGGCTCCGTATTTTTCAGCTAAAAACAAAATCGTGGAAAAATATTTTTTATGGTATTTATAATTTAGCTCAAAAGCAATTTTTTCTTTAATCGTTTCTTTAATCACTTTTTGCCAATAAGCAAGTGGAACGTCTTTCCTATAATTTTTAATATAAACGCCGAAAGGATGTCCTAAAACATTGATGCCATTTTTCTTAGCATTTTTAATCAAGCATAAAGTTTGCTTTAATTCTTTTTTTAAAGCAGTCTCATTATATAGTTGATTAAATTCATAAAAATCACATTCATTTTTTTTAAGATAACCATGCACTGAACCTATTACTATCTTAGCCAAAGATTTCTGTTCTGCTGTACAATCAATCTCCCCTATATTATTAATTTGTTTAGCCTCCAACCCTAAAATTATTTCCAATTGACCAATATTTTTTTTAGCTTGCTTCAATACCTGATCAGAAAATTTTTTGTACCAATTAGATCTTCGTTGAACATGCTCGGTGAAAGCAATTCTAAAAAATTTATTTTTCTTTGCAATTTTAATAATCTCTTCTAATGAATTCTGGCCATCTGTTTGTTTAGTATGAATATGCTGATCCAAAGGGAGAGTTTTTCTCAGTTCAGCAACTGTATAAAATAATTTAACTTTATTCTTCATAAATAACATCCGTCCAAATTCTTAAAATTTTTGATTTCTTAAATTTCTTTTCTTGTTCATCAATTGGCTGGTTGAAAAAAGATTTAATAGCCAGCAAAGACATATTAAAACCAACCTTAGAAACCAAACCTAACCCAGCTGGCAACCTAGGATTTACTTCAATAAAATAATCATCGATAAATTGTATATTTACCCCACCTATTAATTTAAGCTCCTTGGCAATCAAAGCAGCTTGTTTATATAATTTTTTATTTTCAACTATTTCTGTCTTAACACAAACACCAGCTTTAACCGCTACTCTTTTGCGACAGCTACAAACAATTACTTCTGATTTATTATCCAACACCATGTCAAGCGAATATTCTTGCCCCTTAATAAATGGCTGAAAAATAACACCCTTAAAGGTCTTGACGAAATATTTCAAATCTGCGACATTTTTTATAATTTTAGCAATAGACGACCCTCCCCCTCTTCTTAATTTTACAAATAATGGAAATTTAGAATGTGAAAAAATACTATTAGGCAAATAAATAGGGACTGTTTTAATACCCAATTTAGCCACGGCCGTGGCGCACATTATTTTATCATCGCACAATTTTATAATTTTATAATCAGAGGCTAAAATTTTAGTTCCAATGGCTTCAAAATCTTTTCGGTCTTTAGTTAATTTTAGAAGTTCTTCATCATTGCTACAAGAAATTATTAAATTTATTTTATTATCGCGGCAAATTTTTAATAAGGACATTTTATACTTTTGCCAATCCTTGGAACTTGGCACAACAAAAAACTTCTTCCCTAAAATTTTAGCGGCGTAACAAAAACTATTCATATCCACTCCGTAAAAATCCAAACCACTTTCAATATTATAATCCAAAATATTCTGAGCCACAGTTGTCCCAGCATTAGTCAAAAGAATTCTTTTATTAAATTTGTTCATTTTATTAAATTTTAATTTTATAAACAAAATAATCTGGCTTAAAACCTACTTTTAAGAAAAATTTTTGTGCTGGTAAATTAGAGATTCTTACTTCTGCTATTATTTCTGCACATGGTTCTTTTTTTCTTAATTCAACAAAGGCTTTTTTTAATGCCACTGGCCCAATTCCCTGACCACTATACTTAGGCAAAAAGGCTAAACCAATCAAAAAAATTCCTGGTTTAGTTCTTTCAAATCTAATATGTCCCACCTTTGTCCCCCCCAAAAAAATTGTGTAACTATAATTTTTTTCTAGCAATCCAGTAAACCAACCATGATGCTCTTTTTCACTAACCTTCTTTTTTAAAAAATTTATTTTTCTTAATTTTTTATTATTTCTTAAATCTCGCACAAAAGTTTCATCCGCCAAGGATGAACTTTTAACAAAAATTTTTTTACTGACTATTTTTTTAAAAAAATATTTTGCCATTTAATTGCTTGATTATATTTGATATCTTTAGATGCTTTAGACCCCAAAATTTTACTATAAAATTTTGCATCAACTCCACGCTGTCTTTTACCAGGTCGCAAAACATAACTATTTTCTCTAGTAATAATATCACCTTTGCTTATATTAGCAACGGCAAAAATACTCCGATAAGCAAACCTACGCAACTCTTTTTCTCCTGCGCTGACTTTTTTTTGTTCAGAACCTTTTGCTAATTCAATTTTTCTAATACCATCAACCATTCTAAATAATTCATCCGGCTCAATAGCAAAAGCGTGATCTGGTCCTTCTTGTCTCCTATCAAGAGTAAAATGCTTTTCTACTAATTTGGCACCCATCGCAACAGCCGCATAAGGCACAATAAAAGGGTCGAAAGAATGATCCGATATGCCAGCAGGAAAACCAAATTTTTTTTCATAAAGAGCCATTGTATTCAAATTGGTATATTTATACTCAGCTGGATATTGAGCGACACACTGCAATAAAATAATTTTATGATTACCCGCTTGTTTAATAACCTTAACCGCATCCTCAACGTCGGAAAAATTTCCCGCGCCAGTTGACAAAATCACAGGCTTACCTTTTTTAGCAACATGTTGCAACAAAAAGTGATTAGTCAAATCATAAGAAGCCACCTTGTAAGCAGCTACCCCCATATTTTCCAAATAATCTGCCACGTCTTCATCTGTTGGAGTACATAAATAAATTAAGCCAACTTTTTTACAATAATCAAATAATCGCTGGTGCAAAAAATCCTTCACTTCAGCTTTTTTAACTAATTCATTTATGACAATATTTTTTTTAAGATAATCAACTTGACCGGCGTCTTTTACATAAAGTTTTTTCTCTTTAAAAATTTGAAATTTAACCGCATCGGCTCCTGATTTTTTAATTATACCTATCATTTTCTTGGCAGTAAAAAAATTTTTATTATAATTAGAACCTATTTCAATAATTATAAAAGTTGGCTGACCAAAACCAACATATTTTTTATCAATCCTGACTTTCATATTTATTTGGATGACATCATCTTAAGAATTAAATTAATTATTTTTTTTGTTGCGTCACTTTTAATATACTTATTGACGGGTTTTTTTGATGACCTTAACTCATCCATCTTATTGGTTTTTCCCGCAAAAGACACTATTTTATTTTTCAAATCATTTTTGGAACATGACAAAATAGATAATTTTAAAATATTAGAAATAAGAGTATCATATTTTTTTTCAAGCCGTGGCTGATAACTGATAGTTGGAACACCGGCCATACTTGATTGAAATAAAACCATTGAGTTCATCCCTAACACCAGATCTGCTTTTTTAATTAATTCTTTAATTGAAGAAAAATTATCAATTTTTATATTAACTTTTTTTTCATTTAATTTAATTAAAATATCATATTTATGTGCCTCTTCCAAAGGATGTAAACGGATGGTCAAAAACCAATTTTTTTTATTTATTTCTTTCAAAATATCCAAAATGTCATTCAATACTAAATGTTCGTCGTATTTTAAATTTTTATTTTCTTTGCACACGCGCCTCAGTGGTTGTGAAACAAACAAAATTGATAATCTTTTTTTAGAGACTTTCTTTGATTTGCACCCCTGAACAAAAGTTTCAAAATATGGATTACCTACAATTTCTATGTGCGAATTAGGGAAACCTTCTTTTAGCATCTGCTTTTTCATTAAAGCATCAACAGCAATTATTCTATCAGGCAAATAACCAACACTTTTCTTCTCTTTTTCACAAACAAACCTTAACCAATAATTTGACCAGTAATCTATAATAGAAACAGTCGGAACATTATTTTTCTTAGCCAAACGTATAATCTTCTTTTCCACTGAAAAACCTCGGCTAGTAGAAGTAAAAACCAAATCTGGATTAAAATTTTTAAACTCAAAATTTAATTTTTTAAATGAAAATTTTTCCGCATTCAAACAACTTTTTTTTTCTCTTATACAAAGCATCTGGCCATAAGACCCAACAAAAAACTTCACCTTGAACTTGAAATTGGAATTTTTTAATAATTCTTTTACAACCGGCCAAACCGCATTTGTACCACCAGGGTCTTGAGAGGCTATTAAAATTTTGCAGGGCTTATTTCTTCTCTGTTCTTTTTTCATATTTTTTTAACTCCTCCACATTCTCTAAAACTTTATTTATCGCCACCACAAATAAATCTAGATGTTTTTTAGTCAATGGCCAAGCACAAATACCACTAAGTATTAATTCTTTATCACACAATTCCTCAGCCGCCGGGCATAAACCTTTTTTATAATCAACTTTACCATCATAATATTTACACTCAAAAGGGCAACCGACTCCTTCTTTATACATCATTTTTTGTTGATAAAGAGGAAAAAAATATAATGGCTTGACCCACCCCTCACCCAAACTAAATCCTTCGGCCTTCAAGGCTTTGGCAAATGTTTTGCGTGTTACCCCAACCTTTTTTTCTAAAAAACGTAAAGGATATTGATAATAAACATGTGTAAAGCCCTGTCTTACAACTGGTACCAGTAGACCTTCTAAAGATTGCAGTTTTTTTGTTAAATAATTAGCTAATTCTATTCTCCAATTATTTAAAAAATCTAATTTTTTTAGTTGTTCAATAGCTATAGCCGCCTGCAATTCTGTCATTCTATAATTTGTGCCATAAATAACTGTTTCATAATCACCTAAATCATTCATCACTACTTCGCCGTGATTTCTTACAAGTTGGGCTCGATAAGCAATCTTTGCATCGTTGGTTACTAAAATACCACCTTCTCCACAATTTATGACTTTATGAAAATTAAGACTAAAAATTCCCACATCACCAATTGTCCCAACAAATTTTTCACCTATTTTTGCCCCTGGTGACTGCGCATTATCTTCAATTACCTTAAGATGATGTTTCTTGGCGACTTTCATTATGGCTGATAGATTTGCACCTTGCCCATATAAATCAACTACCATTATAGCTTTGGTTCTCTTAGTAATTTTAGCTTCAATCAACATTGGATCGAGACAAACAGTTTCTTTTTCCACATCAACAAACACCGGCACAGCATTATTCAAAAGTATAGCTGTAGCAGTTGCACTCATCGTTATTGGGGGAAGGATCACCTCATCCCCTGGACCAATCCCCAAAGCGACCACGGCCGCATGTAAAGCTGTAGAAGCAGAATTCATGGCCACAGCGTATTTTACATTAAATTTTTTACAATAAGCAGCCTCTAATTCTTTAATATATTTACCTCCCAAAAATTTTTCTCCAACACTTCCGACAAAATCAGAAAGCACACCGCTCTTAATTACTTTAGTTACTGCCGCCAACTCTTCTTTACCAAAAGTTTTTTTAAATAGTAACGGCTTATTAAAAATCGGTTGTCCACCTAATAAAGCCAACTTTTTAATCATATTTTTTTTTATTTACTGATAAAGCCAATTCTCGATTCTGTATCAACCAATCACCCATATTTCTAAAAGCCCATCTTTGGCATTTTTTACACATTGGTAAATTATCCCACTCACCATCTAAATGCTTACGCCTCATTTCCACTAAGGCTTCACTATTCCAAATATCAAAAATAGTATTCTTATTAACATCCCCAATAAATCCCAAACCATTCCAATCAACCGTACAAGGAGTTATTAAACCATCTTGACTTATGGCCATTAAATACCACAATCTATCGCAAGGCCAACGTTGAGGAAGACCTTTTAAATTTTTCTTATATTGTGAGTCTTCTTCTATATTTTTATTTACTGCATCACTAAGACCGTTCCAAGTGTTAAGATCTTCCTCCACATAAACCTCATCAACAATATCTTCCCATTTTTTCTTAAAATCCTCTATTTCGTCTTCATTGAAACCTGTTCTTAAAATTTTTAATCTAATATACGGCAAAGAGACACCGATTTTCTTTTTCATTTCTACCAAACATAGAATATTCTTTTCTACCAAAGGCAGAGTGGCAGCATTTCCCCTAATATAAGCATATGTTTTTGGCCAGGCAGCGTCTAAGCTTATATATAATTCATCCAGCTGCGAATCAATTAATTTTTTGGCTTTCTCTTCATCCAAAGCAATGGCATTAGTAGCCATAACAATCATTTCAGCTACATTTTTCTCACGAGTATAATTTATCATTTTATCAAAACTGGCATTTAGAAGAGGCTCCCCCATCCAATATAAAAATATTTTCCTAAGTAAAACTTTATTTTCATATAGTTCATCAATGATTTTTTTAAACAAAGAAAAACTCATCCCGCCCACAGCACGGGTTAAGTCTTTCCGCGGACACATAAAACAATTAGAATTGCAATCATTGGATAATTCCAAAGCAATAGCAAAAGGATACGGAGTAGGCAGGCTATCTTGCAATCTTTTTTTCCTATTTTCCAATTTATCTTTTTCGTATTCAATTTTATGTTTATTATCAATCATATTTACCAAATAAAGTTACTGCCTTGTTTAAAATTTTTTTCAAACCGTATTTTTTTATTTTATTTATTTCCTCTACCGCCAAAATTTTTGCTGACTGTTTTCTACCACTGGGTTTTTTTGACCAATTTATCTTTGTTGGTTGATTTATTATTTTTCCTTTCCACCCCTGTTCATCGGCGCTCTTTAAAAAACTGATAAAGACTCTGGGCTGATGATAAAAAGAAGCGACTAATAACATCTTTTTCCATTTATTTTTTTTGGCAAGCGCAATGATATTTTTAGCTTGTTCGACAGTATTAAAAGATTGACTTTCTGTAATTATTTTATTCTTAGCCACTCCCCTTTTTTGAAGCCACAGACTCATTTCTTTTAAAGTAATATTATTTGTACCTGGAGCTGTTTTTTCTCCTACCAACATATTATTTCCGGTCAAAACTATTCTTGGGGCAAAGGCTTTTTTAAATAAAAACAACGCTTTATTTCCTCTATCATATCTATCACCTTGTATCCATAAAATAACATCAGATGGCTCTGCTTTTTGTCGATCAAATAATTGAATCAATTTATAGTAGCTCTTCATTTTTTTATTAGAATTTCTTATCACACACAACTAAATGATAATGAGATGACCAACCAAAACAATCATCTTCTAGCGAAGTAAATATAAAATTTTCAAAGTAACCGCCAAATATTTGTTTTATTTCATCTTCACCTTCAAATACTTTTAAGATATCCCCTATCCTAATATTATAAGGATCTCTTTTAATAATTCTGAATCCACCATCCATAATTTCACTGTCTCTGTATGTTTCACAGCTTTTTTTAGGTACAGACATAATCAGCTTCCCCCCCCCCCTTTTTAATCGTCCTGGCAATTTCTCTGACATGAATATCAAAATCTAGATTATCATCCATATAATAGCAAGCATTCCAAGATAAAAAATAATCAAAGAAAGAATCGGAAAAAGGATTTTTTATATTATTTCCAACTCTCATATCCAAATCCAATGGTTTAATATTATCAGATACTATTTTAACCAGGCCCTCGCTGATCTCTGTGGCATAAACATCAAAACCACAATTTTTAAAAAATTGTAAATGCCTGCCATCTCCACAACTAAAATCACATATCTTTTTCCCCACAAACCCATTTTGAGATAAATTTAGGTTTGGATATTTTCCTTTAAATATTTTTATTACATACTCGGCCGGGTAAGAAATCTCTCTTCCCAAAAAATGTTTCGTCCAATTTTCATGTTTAGCTTCATTCATATATTTAAAACTTTAATATTTTATATTTCATTTCCGCCATTTTCCAATCCTCTTCATTATCAATATCCTGCACCTCTGATTCTGGCATTTCAATGGGTAAAGTATTTAGAGCCCATAATTTTCTTATTTCCAAAAATCTCTTTACTCCAACACAATAAAATTGGCCACAATCATGATAAGCTGGAATCAAATCCTGCGAACGAGCGTTGGTATTTTCCGGCCATATCATCATCAATTTTCCCTGCTCTATTTTTAAAGCACGCTGTACTGGATAGCTAAACCGTACCACTGGTATTACTGAATCAGCATTTGTCTCATACAGTAATTTCATGGCTTTATTTATCTTTTCACCAGTTATAAAAGGAGCTGTTGGATAGATGCAACAAGCATAATCAAAATCATGACCTCTTTTAATATATTCCTGCAAAATTTCTTCCATGACGTCCACTGTATTAGCATGATCATCAGAATTTTTGGCCGAACGTATAAAAGGAACTTTCGCGCCACAAGCCACCGCCACCTCAGCTATTTCCTTATCATCAGTTGAAACCATTACTTCGTCAAAACACCCAGAAGACAAGGCGGCTTCAATAGAATATTTTATAATAGGTTGCCCTAAAAAAGGTCTGATGTTCTTACGGGGAATGCGTTTACTTCCCCCCCGCGCCGTGATAATCGCCACCGCTTTTTTATTATTAACCATACCTTACTTATTTTTTAAAAAAATCTTTAATTTTATCTGAAATAAATTTTATTTCTACTTTTGTCATTAAAGGATAGAGCGGCAAAGTAATCGCCGTTTTCTCATATAATTCAGCAAAATTACAACCATTTTTATTAACTATATTTTTTTGATAATAAGGATGATTATAAATTACTGGGTAATGAAAATTTACTCCGATACTATTTTTTAATAAAAATTTATACAGGGGCAACCGATCTTGAACTTTTTTAGTTCTAATAACAAAAAGATGCCAAGAACTTAAAATTCCTTCCATTTCTGATGGTAAAATAATTTGACTACATTCAATAAGTTCATTTTTATACAATTCAACCAATTTATGTCTTTTATTTATAAATTTATCAATTTTTTTCAATTGATTTATGCCTAGTGCCGCTTGAAAATCAGTCAACCTATAATTAAAACCCATCTCTAACATAACATTAAAACCATTTTTATCTTTTTGAATTCCGTGACTGCGCAACAACTTCATTTTTTCATAATATTGACGATTATTAGTCAATATGGCCCCACCTTCTCCAGCGGTTATGCTTTTCACTGGATGGAAACTAAAAACTGTCAAATCAGAAAATTGACAAGAGCCAATCCTAGAACCGCAGTACTTTGCTCCCAAAGCATGGCAAGCATCTTCAATCACTAACAAATGATGTTTGGTTGCAATTTTTCTAATTTTTTTCATCTCACATGGATGACCGGCAAAATGAACCGGCACAATAGCTTTAGTTTTCTTAGTAATTAATTTTTCTATTTTATCTTCATTAATGTTATAAGTATCATTACGAATATCACAAAAAATGGGTTTGGCCCCAACATTCAAAACCATGTTGGTTGTGGCCACAAAAGTGTTGGGGGTGGTAATAACTTCATCGCCTGACCCCAAACCAACAGCTTCATAAGCCAGATGCAAAGCAGCGGTTCCATTACACGCAACCACAGCATATTTTGCTCCGCAATATTTAGCCAAAGCATTCTCAAATTCCGCAATCTTAGGACCCGTGGTAAGATAATCCGATTTTAAAACTTTAACCACGGCGGCTATATCGAGTTGGTCGATGCTTTGCCGACCATAGGGAATAATTTTTGTTATTTTCGACATAAAATATTAACTAAACTATAACAAATTACATAACTTTATTATCTCAACTAAATCTTCTTTGGTAAGCCAATTTTTGTTTTTATCGCTAGTGAAACAAAAACCATCTTCTAATTTATTTCCTGTTTCAAAATATTTTTTATATTTTTCATCTCCTAAAAACTCTGGCAATATCACATGATAATTTTCCAATTCAACGGAATGTTTTGATTCCTCCGATGACAAAAGTATCTCATGAATTTTTTCTCCTGGTCTAATCCCGATTATTTCTTTTTCTGCATTTGGAACGATAACATCAAATAAGTCAACTAATTTCATACTGGAAACCTTGGGAATAAAAACTTCTCCACCTTCCATATTTTCCAAAGCAAATAAAACCAATTGAAAAGCTTGTTCTAAAGTTATCCAAAAACGAGTCATCCTCTCATCAGTAATATAAACTTTTTCATTTCCCTGGTTTTTCAATAATGTCTCCACAATACTACCACTGGAACCCAGGACATTGCCATACCGGACACAACTAAATTTTGTTTTGCCACCAGCATAAGAATTGCCGCTAACAAATAATTTCTCGGCGCATAATTTAGTTGCACCATACAGATTAACTGGTTGAGCGGCTTTGTCAGTAGAAATTAACAAAACCCTGTCAACCCCGCTATCTAAAGCCGCATCAATCACATTTTGACTGCCATTAATATTTGTCTTGACTGCCTCAAAAGGATTGTACTCCAAAGTTGGCACCTGCTTCAAAGCCGCTGCATGAACAACAAAATCCACACCATTAAAGGCTCTTTCCAATCTTTGCAAGTCCCTGACATCGCCTATAAAAAATCTCAACCGACTATCTTGAATTTCTTGTTGCATCTGAAACTGTTTCAACTCATCACGACTAAAAATTATTATTTTCTTAAGCTTGGTATTTTTTAATAAAAATTTTACAAAATTTCTACCGAAAGAACCTGTTCCTCCAGTGATTAATATTGTCTTGTCTTCTAAAAAATCAACATTCATATATTTAAATTATTTGTCTTTTATTTTTAATAAATCCGCGCCAGTGGATAAAATAAAAGCGTTGTTTTTCCAAAATTCTGTGTAAATACGATAGTATTCTTCGGCGGTTTTTTTATCAAACCAAGGAATATCCATAAATTGGTTATATTTATAATGGGAACCTGCACTGTATTCTGCCCATTCTTCTAAACTTTGTGGAAATTTATAACCATATTTCTGTTCAAGTGTATCATAAAGAGCAGTGCCCGGCAAAGGTCTAAAGAAGGTAGTTCCAACCTGAAAATTACTATTAATAATTTTAAGATCTTTTATAACTCGTAAAGTTTCTTTAAGATCATCAATCGTCTCCCCGGGAGAGCCAAAAATAATACCCGTAACTATTTTAATTGGTGAATCTTTAAAATTATTGGCTATTTTATACATTCTTTCAATGTGACCCTGTCCTTTATTAAAAATTTCTACCATATGAGAAGACCCTGTTTCCAAACCAATGGACAGAGATTTTAAACCACTTTTTTCTAACCAAGAGATGTTTTCCGGGGTCAAACATGATGCTTCATAAGTTCGCGCATCGGCAATCCAACTAACATTAAACTTTTGAATATACTCAATAATTTCCATTGCTCTTTTAATATTAGCAAAAAGAGTGGCGTCAAAAAAAACTAATTGCTTAAAAGGATACTGTGCAAACAAATTATCTAAATCTCTTTTAACTTTTTCTAAAGAAAAAGGAGTCCATCTTCTTAGCACCTGGGTAGAACAAAAAGTACACTGACCAGGACATCCATAACTGGATAAATATATTGAAGCTTCAGTTTTTTTATTTATATATTTTTTAATATCCAACAAATCATATGGAATAGTTGGCATGTCATTAGCCATTAATTTACTACGCCAATTACTTCCATCTATTGGAATTTTATAGTCTTTTCCTTCGGCGATTCTTTTAACTTTTTCTAAAAACTCAAACTCTCCATAACCTTCAACGACATCATCAACTAGCGATGATTTTTTACTTTGTTCGGGAAGAGCTGTCACATGGGGGCCGCCCCAAATTATTGGCAACTGCGGATAAAATTCGCGACAAATTTTAGCAGCCTCTACAGAACGGCTCAAAGAAAACCCTGTAAAAGCAGTCAGGCCCAAACACAAAGCGTCTTTTAATTCTCTTTTTAAAGTATTATGTGCATCCCCATCTACTCTCTCATCAATAATAACGCATTTAAAATTATTTTGTTTGAGAACTGTCGCTAACGCCAATAAGGAAATTGGCGGCCAATGAAAATCTTTCCCCTCTTCTAAAAAAGGAAAAAATAAAACAACTTTTTTTTCCATATATTTAATTAGATTTTCAATTTATAATTTTTAATAAAAACCTCAGCGTCCGCCAAAAATAAATTGCCAGAATAATACTTTACACCACGAAAATTTTGTTTAAAATTTCCACCAAAACCACGTTTAAACAAAGCAATATTTAATTGTTTTGCGTCAGGATAATAAAGAAATTGAGTTGAAGGACTAGATGGTTGCCCTGTATCAATATAGCGCACACCCAAATCTTTAAAGAACCTCATGGCAGTATAAATTAAAGTGTGATATAAAGGCATTTTTTCAAAATCTGGGTCATCAACACCAACTGTATAAAAAGCTTTGTCTTTATTATATTCAAAATGAGCAAAAGCTATTTTTTGTTCTTTATGAACTAAACAAAATAACACCGCTTGGTTATTTTTAAGTATTTCAAATTGCTTGTCGTAAGTCTCTTTGGGACGTATTTCTCTACCAGCACACTTATAACTGAGTTGACGAAATTCCTCGTGTACTTGAGAAGAACAATTAGTGGAATCGAAACGAAAAACTTTAAAATCATCATTCTGCTGTATTTTCTTTACATCACTTTTATGGCCTCTTCTCATTTCCGATAAAGGTTCAGAATCACCACAATCGATGACATAAGTAAGAATTGAGGCATCTAAATAATTGAATCTCTGTAAAAAATTAAACGAATTTTTTTCTAAAGACAACGGATCAATGGAAAACATAATTTTTTCCAATTTCATTTCTGCTGCTATTTCATCAATTGTATTAAAAACTTCTTTAGCAACCGAATGGTCTGCAAAAATAGGTGCATAAATGAAACCATCATTTAGTGTTCCAGTTAATAAATTGTTATTTTTTTCAATAGGCAAAAAAACACAGGCTTTTGGTTTATTATCAACTAGATAAACAAAACTTTTATCTTCAACAAAAAGACCTCTATTTTGAGAAATACTCAACTGCCATTCTATATTTAATTTAAGATAAGCCGGATGTGCAGAATGTACAGTTACAAATTCCTCCCAATACTTCCAAAAAAGTTCACTATTTTGTTCTTTAAAAATAAAAGTTGCGGACATAATAATCTTTTTTATTTCCTCAAATTATAAACCCGAGAAAAATATGAATCCTGAGTAGTTAAAAGATCTTGTGGAGTTCCTTCTTCAATCACATGGCCATTTTCTAAGACAATCAATTTGTCAGAATTGATGATAGTTGACAAACGATGGGCAATTACTAAAACTGTAATTTTACCTTTTAAATTTTCAATAACTTTTTGGATCTGTAATTCTGATTCATTGTCCAAAGCACTAGTGGCTTCATCCATAATAAGAAAATCGGGATTCCTGGCCAAAACTCTGGCTATAACTATTCTTTGTCTCTGGCCAACGGAAAGCAAAACGCCACGCTCGCCAATAATTGTATCAAACTTTTGCGGCAGTTGTTCAATAAAATCAAAAATATTGGCCATTTTAGCTACCTGAACAATTTCTTCATCATTTATTGATTCATTATAAAATTTAATATTATTACTAATTGTATCGTTCATCAGAAATATATCTTGCGAAACGTAACCAACCTTTTCACGCCACTCGTTCATATCAACTTCATTAATGTTTTTATCATCCAGAATTATTTCGCCATTATTTGGTTTGAACAAACGTAAAATTATGTCCGTAACCGTAGTTTTACCAGCACCTGAAGGGCCAACTAAACCAACAAATTCACCTTTACGAATTAAAAAATCGACATTATTGAGAATCTTTTTCTCACCATAAGAAAAATTTACATTTTTAAATTCTAAAAATTTTTGAAAGACAAACTTACTTAAACCATTATTAGTTTCTAAATTGCGCTTAATATTCTCTTTAGTATCATTTAAAGCTTGCAGATAGGAAGATAATTCAGCCATAATACCCAAACTGGCTTGAATGCTTTGAAAATAAGTAAAAATTCTCTGTATCAAATAGACTATGACGGCCATTGCGCCCAAACTGAAATTATCTGTTTTATAAAAAAAAGCAAAAATTATGCTGATAAAAATTAATCCAACTGGTTGAATTAAAATTCCGCCCACCGACCTAACAAAGCCCATCTTAGTAGATAAATTTTTTAACTCCTTAAAAAAACCACTCCCTCTATTAGCCACACTCTCACCTGTGGATGTAATTTTAATGGTTTTGAGACCCAAAATATTTTCGCCAACATAATGAGCAATCTTTTTATTGATTTCCTCAATGTCTTTGGAAGAAACCTTTGCACTTTTAAAGAAGGGTTTAAAAAACACAAACAAAATTAAACCTAATAAAAAAGTAAAGGCAGTTACAATGAAAGAGACGTTAAATGCTACAAAAAGATAAACCAACAAACCAACCAAAATGATTGCCACATTACAAAAATGTTCTAAAGCAATACTCCCATAATGAACGTTGGTCATTAATAATGTTTCTAAATGACCAAGTTTTTGATTTAACAAAAAAGGCCATTTAGTTTTTAAAAAAAGAGAAAACAAATTACTTCTTTCTCTTGCTTCATAATCAGCAGCCACCTTGACCTTGATGTAACTAACCGTTAAGGCAATGACGGCTTTTAAAATAAATAAAACACAAATAGCTATCAATAAATATTTGATACCAAAACTTAAACCAAAAAAAGAAAATACTTTTTGAATCGTTTCAGTTATAAAATTAGTATCGCCTGATTGATTTTTAATAATCAAGGCAAAAAGTGGAATAACTATATTAATCCCCACACCTTCTAATAAACCACTCAAAAAACCCAAAACTATCATTAAAATAATTTTGGAGGTATAAAGACCAAAAGAATCATGAAACAACTTGGCCAGCTTGAATATTTTCGTATTTTTAAAAATCATATCGGCTTGCTACCATTTATTTATTCGTTTCGTAACTTTTTGTTTAAATTGCAAATATCTGTCAACCGCCTTTTTTTCCACTGAGGGCGACACGACATACAAAATTTCTTTTCCCAATATTCGATATTGACGACCAACTTTATTAGCACGCAATAAACCTGACTTCAGCATGCGCTTAAGTGTACTTTTGCTAATTTTAAGTAATTTCTGCGTTTCATTAGTGGTGTAAACCGCATGGGCTTTAATCTCATTTGCCATAAAAATAAAGTTAAACTCTATGCAAATAGTATATCTTAATGGTTCAGAGAGTGTCAAGAGGGGTCAAAAATTAAGACAAAACAGCTTCAAATCTTTGACATTAACAATAACTTGGGATATACTAAATTTATGAATAATCTTAAAGGTAAAAAAGTCCTTATCTTTCAACAACGTCGCTGGGCCATGACTATTGGTCATTTTTTGGCAAAAAAACTCCAAAACGAAGGGTGTATTTTAGCTGCTTTAACCGCTAAACAAAGCACGCATGATTTTATTTTAAATCAAAAAGAAGTAAAATATGAAATGGTGGTCAGCAGCGATGTACCAAAAAGTAATCCCAATAAATTTTTAAACGGTGAAACCTACGACTTGAAAAGAATTTGCTTAGAATTGGGTATAGACACCGTCTGGCCCTTGGTTGCATCAGCTAGATTCCACGTAAAATCTTACAAGGATAATTATTATTACGGATACAAACAAAACGTATCTGACGAAGTCATTGTTGAGTATGTCATGGCCATTTATAAGTATATGCTTCATATTTTCAAAAATTTTAAACCAGATATTATTGTTGCCCCAAATTTTGCTACACTACACCATCTAATGTTTAATCTCTATGCAGAGAAGCATGGAATTAAAATGATTGCCTTAACCGATACAAAAATCAGGGGCCTTTATGTCTTTTCACATGGCTACAAAAATGACACTGGAAAATTTTATGATCAAATTGATGCTCTAAATAATAATTTAGCAATCTCACCAAACAAACAATTGGCTCAAAAATATATAAGTGATTTTAGGAAACAATTTATCGTTCCTGATTACTGCGAGCCGACTAAACCAAAAAAAACATTGGATTTTTTACAAATTTTTAGACGTGAAATTTCTCCTTATTATCAAATTTTGCGTTGGTACCTCCACAAATCAGAAAATTACTTAGAGGTAATAGGAGTTACGCCGGATTTTAGACCACCAAAAATTATTTTAAGAGATTATTACAGTCAAAAAAGATACAAAAAATATGCGGATAATTTAAATTATTATCCATTGTGGAAGATAAAAAAATACGTATATTTTCCCTTACAGGCCCAACCCGAAGAAACTATCGACGTATTGGCTCCTTTTTTTAACAATCAAATAGAAATAGCAAGATTGACCGCCATGTCTTTACCTGATGATTATACTTTGGTGGTTAAAGACCACCCTGGTATGACAAACAAACGAACACCATCCTATCTAGAAAAAATATCTCGAACTCCTAACGTAAAGTTGGTGGATTACCGTTTAACCACTGAAGAAATACTAAAACGAGCTGATTTAGTTATCAGTCCTAACAGCACCACCATTGCCGAAGCGGCTTTTCTTTCCATACCATCCATCCAATTTGGTGATCTTGGGACTACGCTAAAACTTCCTAATAATTACAAACATACTGACATGCCCTCTCTCTCAAAAAAGATAAAGGAAAAGCTCCAAACTAATCTCCAAAATGATGAATACGAAAAAAAATTAGAAAATTACGTTGCAGCAGCATATGATACCTGTATAGATTTAAATTATCTAAAAATATGGCAAGAACCGGGGACAACAGAGGAAGCTTCAAGGGAAAAATTGTGGAATTTTTATAAAGAAGAAATCATACGTCTTACTTAATTTTAAGTTTTATGGTTCTATGAAAATTAGTTGTATAATTCCCACTTGTGATCGTCCAGCATTACTAAAAGAATCACTACAATCAATCTTAAATCAAACCGTTAAACCACACGAGATTATTATTGTTAATAACGGCAGTAAGGAAATAAATTTGCCAAGCCAACAAGGCCTTGCTATCAAAATTTTTAATATTATCCCCTACGCTGGAGTAGCCCAAGCTAGAAATTTTGGTGCCTGCCAAGCCGATGGTGAGTACTTGGCTTTTTTAGATGATGATGATTTATGGAACACTTTTTATTTAGAAAATATTGAAAAAACTATTGAAAATAAAAATGAACTACTTCTAATCAGTAGATTAGACAAAATGGAAAATAATAAAATTGTTTCACACCGTAAGGCTAATTTGAGTAATTTAACTATCCCCTACGTTTTAAAAAGTAACCCAGGTTTTAATGGATCAAACATTGTAATTTCAAAAAAACTTTTTTTTGATTTAAAAGGTTTTGATCCAAAATTACCACCCTCAGAAGACAAGGCACTGCTGTTGGAAGCTTTGCTTAAAAAAATTGAAATTAAAACCTTACCGGAAAACCAAGTTATTTTAAGAATGTATGAAGGGACACCTCGCTTAACTGAAAGCTCTAAAATGGCCGAGGGTATATTTCAATTTACAAGAAAATATTCACATCTAATGAATTGGCAACAATTTTTCTTCAATTGGAAAAAAATTTATCGCTATCGTTTTAAATCTGGAAAAAAGATAATGGGAATAAATTATCTAATAACCAATTTTTTGCTTAAAATAACTACCTTAATAAACATTTAAAAAAATATGAATTTTTGCTTACGGCCTTCCAAAACTTTTCAATTTGATATACTAGAAAATGAACTTTCAAAACTAACTGGTGAGACAGGGATAGATGCCGCATCAGAAACAATGAAAAATCGTAAATTTTTCAAAACAAAATCATATTACGGTTTAGATATCAAACTTGAACTTTTAAAGAATGGACTTAAAAAAAATGATTTTAACAACACCTATGGTATTTGGGCAGACATGACAAAAATCGACTCTTTACCATCAAACAGTATCGACGTTATTGTTTCAACAAATACTCTTTATATCCTATCAAAAGAAAATCAAATTGTCGCCTTAAAATCTCTTTGCAGAATTGCTGCCCCTAAGGGTCACCTAATTCTGGACTGTCCGACCAAAGATAAAGAGCTACTTCGAGAAATGAGAGAAAATATTAAGACGTATTTTAAAAAAATAAAAATAGTTTATACAGGCAATTTTATCAGCCGTGCTTATGAAAAAATATTTGAAAAAGAAGGCTGGTTAGGTTCACACCCAATTGCCAGTACCAAGCCTTTTTTACTAATTTCCTGGCTAATAAGCCGTTTGGAATATCTAACTTGCCACACATCATTTGTCAACTCTTCTGCTTTGATAATCTGTACTGATAAAAAAACCGACTCACCAAAAAATAAATTTGATACTTCCCAACTTAAAATTATAGATACGAATCTCTTTAATATGTTTAGTTAGTCTTTATGATCAAAAAAATTGAAAAACTACTTAAAATATTAAAGACATTTAAAAACCCCTTAACAGTGCTGGGGTTTTTCCTAACACAAAAAAAGATAGACCATCCTTTTCTTGTCTTTCCTAAAAAAGGAAATCCATTTAAAATAGGACGTTTTAGTGATAAGTGGTTAATAAAAAAAATTTTAAATGGTGAGAAAGTAACAATTGAGAATGGACAAATAATTGAGAATAGCTTTTTCCTAAGAGAAGGAACTTCGGATACTTTTATTTACAAAGAAATTTTTTTAGACCAATGCTACAAAGAATGTCTGCAAAAAATTGATAAAGATAGTATAGTTATTGATGTGGGATCTTATATTGGCCTATTTTCTTGTTATGTGTCCCCACATTGCAAAAAAATTTATGCGTATGAACCAGTGAAAGAAAACTACTCACAAGGCCTAAAGAACACTACTGGAAAAAATATTGAATTACTCAATAAAGCCGTTTGGTCCAGCAATGAAGAAAAAAAATGTGATATAAATGGCAATACTCTTAATTTTGGACAAGGTCTTGAAACAATACAAACTATAAATTTGGAAAAAATATTTGCTGAAAATAACATCCCTCAATGTGATCTTTTGAAAATAGATGTGGAGGGCTGTGAATATGAAATTTTATTTTCTACTCCTCTGGATATTTTTAAAAAAATTAAATCAATTATAATGGAATACCACCCTGATTTAATGAAAAAAAACACTACACAAGATCTAGTAAATTTTTTAGAAAAAAACGATTACAACGTGGTTACCAAACCCTCTTTTGATCAAATTGGTTTATTGATGGCTGATAAAAAATAACTTTGTATTTTCTTTGCTCTCTTAATCCAAGTATAATTTTGCACATCCAAAAAATTGATTGCTTACTTTCTTTTAGAATATAAATTATTTAATTGAAAGACCTTTTGTTTTAAAACAAAAAATGTTTTTCTTATTCCGTTAGCCACTAAGAGATAAAATAAGGAAGCAACTGGAAGAAAATAACGACTATCAGTTGACCCTTCTTTTGTACTCATACCTACTAATAAATTATTTAGTATAATAACAAAAAGAAACAAAAAAGACCATCTTCTTTGAACGCCTGAAGATAAAAAAATTCCTGTTAATGAAACCACAAAACCTAAATACCATAAATAATTCCCTATATATACTAAAACTTTTAAGATTTGATCTACTACTGTCCCTTTAAGACTCGGGAATTCACCTAAGATAACGTAGTCTTTAAGATAATCATAATCATTATCCAAAAATACTTTAGCGGTATTCAACGAATAAAATTGAACGTACTCCAATTTATGTAAAGAGACTGTTTGTAAAAAAAGTTTTTTATACAATTGATTATAACGTACATCATACACATCAATTAATTCGCCTTGCTGATTGAAAATTTTTGGCTGTTGTAAAGAAATATTAAATTTATATGCAAAAGACTTTAAATGCATTTCATATGTATTATACCAGCCTACACTTGAAACTTGAAAAGTATTAAACAATATTTTATTTCTTACCATCCAAGGCATTATTACTAAAAATATTATACTGAGAGTTATTATAAATTGTCTCCAATTAAATTTTTTTTCTTTAAATAATAAAGAACTGGCTGATACCCACAATAACAACAGTGGCAACGAGATTGGACGAACCAGTACGGATACCCCCCCCCACAATGCAGCAGCGCTTTCTTTTTTAAAAATAAAAAAATAAAAACTCACAAGCAAAATGAAGCTAAAAAAGAAATCGGACATTAGTAAATTATTCCAATAAATTGACATTGGTTCAAAAGCCATAATTAGACAGGCGCTCAGACCTACGGTCTTTCCAAAAATTTTTCTTCCTATCTTATATATCAAAACACCCCCGATACCAGCAAGAATATTTTGAACCAAAACAACTGTAAAAAAAGACGCCTTAAAAATAAAAAGGCTACTTAAAAAAAGAGGATAAAAAGGGGTGCGAATACTATCAGAAAAAAAAGGAGGTGAAAGTTGTATACTAAATACGTGATGATTTATTAAATTGTATGCAGAACTAACATAAAATCCAGTTGCATCAGAAAAAGAAACAAAAGCATGGTTACCAAGAAAAATATACAATAAAAAAGATAAACCCATTCTCATTAAAACTGTAATAAAAAAAACCAAAATTTCAATAAAATACTTTTTCCAAAAATTTTTAAAAAAATAAATTCGCATAAAAAAAATTAATTAAATAACAATTACAATAGTCATTGTACACTCTTATTTAAAATCAAAGAAGACCTTTTGTATTTTCTCAGCTCTTTTGATCCAAGTATAATTTTGCACGTCCAAAAAAGCTTGCTGGGCTAATTTTTCACCCAAATCTTCATTATTCAAAACTCTCTCAATACTCTTTGCCAAACTCTGTGGGTCTCCAGCGTTAGATAACTCAGCATTACTCTCATTTAAAACCTCCATCAAAGAAGGTAAATTTGATGCCACTATTGGACGTCCGGCGGCCATGTATTCAAATAACTTAAGGGGTGAAGTGTATTTTTCTGAAACATTTTTTCCTCTTGTGTTAGGAAGAACTAAAACATCTGCTGCTTTTAAATAAATAGGAATGATTGAATGTTTTTGATGAGCCAGCAACAACACATTATCATTTTTATATTTATTTTTAATTATAGAGAACTCATCCATGGATCCGCCGATAAAGACAAATAAATACTCCTTACTAAGGAATAAATTTACTGCTTCCAAAAGAACACCTACTCCTTTCCAAGTATACCGAAAAAAACTACCACTATACAAAATTATTTTTTTATCTTTTGGTAATCCACAAATCTCTCTGGCTTCAACTTTTGATAAAGATAAATTAAATTCATCTAAATCCACACTATCCGGACAAATGATAATTTTCTTACCACCCACTCCATTAGCAATAAGATCTTCTTTAATAAAAGAAGTTAAAACGACTAAACCGGTCGCACGATTAAAAATTTTTTTTGACAACCAACTAATTTTATCTTTTAAAGTATGGACTTCCAAAATAAATTTGCCAAAAAACAAACCAGTAATTTTATCCCGCGTATAAACTGAATATCGTCCTTTAAAAAATAAAAATAATTTTGCCAGAGCCAAAAAACTTAAAGTATTAATGAAAAAAGCCCAGCGTCCTAAAAATTTATCAAACATAATCAAATCCAAGCAAGGAACCCTGGTAATAACAAAATTGCGTTTAACTCTATAATATAAAAAAGGGTCTTCTTTAAGCTTGTTAAACCGACGTGGTATTACCAGCTCCACTTCCAAACCAAGATTAGAAAAAGCCTCACACATCTTCATAATTTGGATACCGTGTGCTTTTTCAGTAGGTAAACGTAAATTAGCAATATAAACTAATCTCATAAATATTCTATGGACGCTTTTTAAAAAGACTGAGTTTGCCCTCTTCTAAAATAAGTCTGTAGGCTTTTAAAACTTTTTCATCTTTTAACAGCATCTCGCTTCCCGGACCAATCACTAAATAATCAGGAAAAGATCCATCGGTAAACCATTCTTTTCCACTGGTTAGATAAGGATTAATGGCTAAATACTGCCACACATTATCACTTTTAATAAAAAAAGCCAACGCTGGGTTATGAACAACCAAAATATCTTTATTTGCTGAAATCATCTTATTTATTACTTCCCCTAAACGACGTGGCTGCGGATTATAATAAAGTTTGCTGTTAAAATTTGATAATAAATTAAATGACTGAACAAAAAACAGAAGACCAATAATTAACACCGCACCATATTTTCTAATATACTTATTTTTAATCTTATCAGTAATCACTAATAAAGAATGAGGAAACAAAATAAAAAGTAAAACATGAGCTGGAAAAAAATAACGATACCAACCTGCAGTTTTCACATAAAAAAATAAATCCAGCAAGATAAAAAATAAAAGAACGATCTCCATCTTCTTAAACCTTCGCTCAATTATTTTAGAGGCAACAAAAGCTACAAATAACAACAAAAAATGCACCGGCGTTGATTCCGTGAAAAATCTAATTAGATTCTTATTTATTGCCACACCAACATCTACACTGTAAGGGTTTCTATAATAAACAAAAAAATTATAAAGAGAAGCCGGATCTAACTTACTTGGTATAATTGTCAAAAGCCAAATCAGCAATGGCAGAAAACCTCCTAGAAACAAAAAAAGCCATCTAGAAAAATTAATTTTTTTCTGTTTAGCTGCAAAAAAGACTTCACATACTAATAAACTTAAAACAAATAACAAATATAATGGTTTAGTGGAAGCGCCTAGCCCAAAAAAAAGCCCAGTTAAAAGAACCAGCCATTTTTTTTCTTTGTCCAGAAATAATAAACCACTTAAAATAAAAACCAAACCGGGAATTTCTCCCAAAACACTTTTCCCATTACCATACAAAGGCAAAAAGACTATTAATAAAGCCAAACTCATTAGGGCTTGTTTTTCTCCATAATTCTTTTTTACTAACCGAAACACCAAAAAAACAAATAATAATAGATACGATATCATTATTATCTTAGCTTGCCAAAAACCTGTACCTAGTAATTTAAAAGCCAAAGAAACAGGTAACAACAAGGGGTAATTAGTAGTAATCATTAATTGTTTTTCGTTTACATACTGATTGGGGCCCACAGCCATATTGTAAACGCCTTTTTCAGCAAATGACCTAGCGATACCTAAATTTATACCTTCATCAAACCACGGTGAAGGGCTATCTGGAAAACCATAAAATAATAAAAAAACAAACAAGGAACACAAGCCGACCAAAATAATTTTTAAATAATTATTGATGATAAAATTTTTTATTTTAAATAAAGTAGACAGCATAGGTTATTTTCTCATTGAAAAAAATAAAATAAAAAAGTCCCCGACAGTTTGTTTTACACTTTTTAAAATGTTGAGTCTGGTTTTCCTTTTTTCTACACAAGAAACGGGAATTTCTTTTATTTTTAACCCCACCTTTTGAGCACGTAAAATCAACTCTGTATCAAAAATAATTCTATCAGTTTGACAATCTCTTACTACCGGTAAAATATTTTTTCTATTAAACATTTTAATACCATGAGTATCTGTACCCCTAAACCCAAATAATATTTTTAATAATAAATTAAATCCCCAAGTAACTGAGCGACGTAAAAAAGTTCTTTTATCTTTTGCACCAAGCATTGATTTTGAACCTATCACAACTGAAACCTCTTCATTTTTAACGATATCAAGAGATTTTATAATAAAATCAATCTCCCAAAAATCAACATTAAAAACCACAACACACTCCCCTATGCTTTGTAGTAGGCACTCTTTAACAGCTAAACCATAATTAGCCACAGGTAGATATTCCGCCCTAATAATTGCTGGGAATTTTTTAATTAATTTTTTTATAATTTCTATAGTTCCATCAATACTTCCATTCTCTATCATTAATAATTCATAGCTAACAGTAGGCATCTTTTTACCCATCTCAAATATTATTTTTTCTACTTCCGTTTCTAAAATCTGCTCTTCATTAAAAACTGGCAAGGTAATCGATAAATTAATCATAATAAATGTTTAATATATGGCGCTAACTTTTGTCCAAATTTATCCCAACTTAAGAACAAGTCTACCACAGCGTTCAACAAAACAAAACAAAAGGCTATTAATAATTCTTTGTTTTTCCACCAACCTTTTTTTTCTTTTAAAACAAAAAATAAATAACCACTAAATAAAGCTAAAAAGGGATAAATTTGAAAACGATAGCGTGTTTCTACCACAGTCACAAAAATAATCAATGGGGTAATCAAGGTAAACGCTACTACATAATTAAACAAAATACTTTTTTGCTTAATCGCCTTAATCAAACCAGCCAAACCAAAAATAAACAAAAAGATTGAAGCTGCAGCCGAACTGGCGACAAACAAAAGCTGACCCAATCCAGTCTGATAAAACCAAAAACCCATTGGACGTAAAACACTAAAATATTTGTTGATGCGTAAAAAAGTTAACTTAAAAAATTCTCCGGGATAACTAAATAAAAAACTTTTAAATTGTTTCATCGACTCTTGATTTATTTCGCGCACCTCATTATTCTTAGCAAATGAATAATGTTCTTCTCTAGGCTCTTGTTCCCCACCACCACCATGATAATTACCTATCCAAAAATTAAATGAACCAGCTGCACCCAAAGGCATAAATCTATCATAAACAGTATAATTCCTAATAGTCCAAGGAGCTAACACTAAAAGAATTGTAAAACAAAACAATAAGGCCGAAAAAAGTTTTTTCTTTTGAAAATAGCGCCAAAAAATTATTGGTAAAAAAAATATTATCGGCGGCCTAGCCAAAATTGCTAAAGTAGAAACAAAACCCAATAATACTGACTGTCCCCTATTCATACTCTCAAAAAACCTAAAAAAAAGATAAATCATCAGAGAAAGAAAAAAAAGATAAAGCGTCTCTGTCATTAACATTGCTGAAATTTCTATCAAATCGGGATAAAAACCAAAAATGGCGGCGGCTAAAATAGCAATATTATTTTTATTTTGGTTAAATCTAAAAATAATTAGAGCTGTTAAATATAAAAGCCAAACAGATACCGCGCGTAATATAGCCTGTATAACCCAAACAACCTCAAAATGATGCCCAAAAATTTTATAAATTCCCGCCAAAAAATATTCATAAAGAGGACCGACTCTAGCAATAGCATAATCATGTTGAATGTCCACACTCAAATCTTCCCTATACCCATTACCATTAACTATATTGACGGCAATTTTGTCATAAGCCTTAGCGTCAACTAAGGGTTTAATTTTAAAATAAAATGAGTAGATTAAACTAGCAAAAAAAGTGAGCAAAATAATCAAAATAATAATTCTATTCTGTACTATAAAATTTCCAATTTTCTTATTTACCACCATAAAAAAAATTAAATAAAGCTAACCCCCCTTTAATTTCTTGTTTTAACTGATCCCAAGTTCTAATATGGAATAACCTTCTCAAAATAACTCTGGGGCGAAAATAAAATTTACGATGGGCTAATTCATAATAATATTGTAATTTCTCTGGGCTAAGACCAGGTAAACTTAAAACTACATTGGACATGCTATAATCATCCCAATTAAAAGTTGTAATATAGCCTAGCTCTTTGGCCCAATTATATAACTCCGTGCCAGGATAAGCTGTAGCAATATTAAACTGCGCTTCATCTGGATCAAGTTTAATAGCAAAATCTATGGTTTTTTTGATAGTGTCCTCTGTTTCTCCTTGATTACCAAACATAAAAGAAGCCCGCGTCTCAATACCTATTCTTCTGGATAATTTAACTACTTTTTCAACCTGCTCTAAAGAAATACGCTTGCCTATTGTTTTTAAAATTTCTTCATCGGACGACTCAACACCAAACAATATTAAATGGCAACCGGCCTGCTTCATTATTAAAAGCAGTTCTTCATTAATATAGTCCACTCTAGTAAAACAGGACCAAGTAATATCAATCTTTTCTTCTTTGATAATCCTACAAAAATCTCTTACTACATCTTTAAATAAAGTAAAAGTATCATCGTAAAAAGATATTTCCTTAATACCGTAGTTCTTTTGTAATAATTTTATTTCTTCAATTATATTTCTAGCTGATCTTTTCCTCACTACCCCTAAAAATGTACGATAACAAAAAGTACAACGACCGGGACAGTCGCGAGTGGCAAAAATATTCATGGCGGGCAATCTTTTATAACTCCCCACGGCCGGATAATATTTATCCATTGGTAATAAATGATAAGCCGGGGGCGGTATTTCATCCAAATTCTGTATCAATGGTCTAGGTAAATTTTTTATGATTTGTTTACCTTTTTTAAAATACAAACCTAAAATTTCTGATGGGTCTTTTCCATTAACCAATTCACGCATTGTAATTTCACCTTCATCAATCACTACATAATCAACTTGGGAATTATTTAAAACATCTATCGGCATTACTGAAGGATGCACTCCGCCTAAGACAATTTTGACTTGAGAAAATATTTTTTTAGCAAAACCAGCTATTGACAATGCATTGTTAATTAGAGGGGTTGTTGCTGTTAAACCAATAAAATCCAAATCTTTGTACTTCTTAATAACTTCTTCAGTTTCACCTAATGTGTAATGCTCGGCTGAACAATCTAAATAAAAAACAGTATGACCGGCTTTTTCTAAAACCGCCGCAATATAGGCTAAACCTAAACTAGGCCAACAACTAGCGACACTCTTCCATAAATTTTTATCCTCCCCTAAAACCCAAGAAGGGTTAACTAATAAAACTCGCGCCATACATAAATTAAAACCAATTTTTAAACAAAACCCAAATCGCTTCTACCCCATCTTTCCAATTTATTTTTTTACCTTCATCTTTACTTCTTGGATAATAATTAATTGGCACTTCATATATTTTAACACCCTTTTTAGCAATTTTGGCTGTTACCTCTGGACAAAATTCAAAATGTTGACATTGTAAATCTAAACTTTTTAATAAATCAGTACGAAACATTTTATAACAAGTTGGCTCATCAGTAATGGCTGTTTTATACAATAAATTAGTCAACCAAGTTAAAAATATACCACCCAAAGCAAAAACATGGCCTGAATGACGTTCATTAAAATAATTGTGATGTAAACGTCTAGACCCATAAACAACCAACGCTTGGGATTCTTGGGTTTTTTTAATCATTTTTTTATAGTCTTCTGGATCATATTCTAAATCAGCATCTTGAATAATAATCCAATCGCCAGTTGCTTTCTCAAAACCACTGCGCAAAGCCTGACCCTTACCATAATTTTTTTCATGATAAATAATCTTATATTTATCACCCAAAGAATTGAGTAGTCTTCTAGTTCCATCAGTAGAAAAATCATCAACTATTATTATTTCTTTTTCCCAATCCACCAAATTAACACGTTCAATTTTAGATATTATTTCTAATAATGTCCTCTCCTCATTATAAACAGGAATGATAATTGATAATTTTGGCATAATTTTATACTCTCTCTTTTTTTGCTACCACAACCAAAGTCTCTATAAATTTATTTGTAAACTTAGATAACAAAAAATAAATAAAATTCAAAAATTTTTTCTTGTAACTCTCTTTAGTTGATACATTTAGTGCGTAAAGAAAAACTTTTTCTGTCATTTTCCAACTGTTTTTATCCAAAAGACTTTTTAAAGTTTTATAATTAAAATAACAAGTGTGATCTTTATTTACTGTTGGCTCTTTTTTAGTTATTTTTTCCACCAAATTAAAAAAATTAAAACAACTAGGCGTGGTAATTATTAAAGAACCTTCATCTTTTAAATTTTTTGCGCAAGATTCTAAAAATAGACCGGGATTTGATAAATGCTCAATTATATCTCCGGCGAAAATTACATCAAATTTAACAGGAAAAACAAAATTTTCCGCACTACCTTTTAAATATTTTTCTTTCCCATCTAGTTTTTCTAAATCAAAGTCTATGTCCAAACCATAAACTTCTTGTGAATTTTTTTTTAACAAATTATGAACCCAATTCTCATCAAGTATAGTTACTCCTTGCCCCCAAAAACCAACATCCAAAACCATGTCTGTTTTTTTAATAAAACTTTTAATTAGTTCTTTTTTGTCTTTGTAAATATAATCCATAAATAGCTAGGCAAGATAACCTTTAAAAATAGCCAACAACCTATCCATCAGCAAATTTAGATTATGTTTATCTACTACAAACTGACGCATACTTTTGCCAATCTCTATTTTTTTTGACTCTGAACAATCCAAAATAGTAATAATTTTTCTGGATAAATCAACACTGTCACCTTCTTTAAATAAGCAGACGTCAGACAATGCCCCCTTCAAAGATTGGTTGGAAACTAACACAATAGTTTCACACGCCATAGCTTCCAAAATTGTTTTATCTAACGAACCAGAATTAGTTAAATTAATATAAACTTGATGCTGATTATAAATCTTTGGTGTTTGTGTATTAGGTACGCCGGAAAAAAACCTAACTTTACTTTTTTTTAATAAATTAGCACACTGCTCTTTAATTTTTTCAAAATAAACGATATCGGAGTCTTTTGCTTCGCCAACAATATCAAGAAAAAAATCTTTCCCTGCCTTATCACACAAAGAAACAGCGTCAATTAAAATATCTACATTTTTTATTGGTGCAATCCGACCCAAATAAAGTACCAAATTTTTATTTTTTTCAATCTCTGGTAATCTTAAAAATTTTTCTGTATCTATACCAGCTGGCATTTGTTCAGATTTTTTAAATTTAGCAAAAAAAGAATAAGGCGAGGTATACAAAATTTTATTAGCCCAAAAATAGGCGGACAAAGAAATTATTCCTCCCTGCTCATGATTATACCAAAGAACAATCTTCTTACCCATCAACCACCAAAAAAAACCACCTAGAACAACATATTCTTTATTCATGTGGACAAGAACTGCGTCATAATCCTGTCTATCTTGCCAGATATACTTATAGAATCTAAAAACGTATTTTATTCTTGATTTAGACGTTTCTTTACCTAAAGTTCTGATTTTAACATTCGAAGGTAAGGCGTGAGCCCCAAGTTGCAAACAAATTACCTCTATCTTTTCAAAATTATTAGCCATTTTCTCAATCCAATTATGGAAAAATCCCAAAACCCCATCATCGCTGTCGACTTTTTGAGTTAAGACTAAAAGTTTCATACTTTACCTAATAAACAAATCGCGATTTTCTTTAGCCCAATCAGTATAACGATCAAGACCTTGCCAAATAGTAACATCTGATTTATAACCCAAAGACCTAGCAAAAGAAATATCAGCTGGAAAACGAGTAACCTCTCCAGGTCGTGGGGCAGCGTGTGTAACTTTAACTCCAAATTTATCAGCAATGTAATTAGCAATATCAATAATGCGGGTTTTTTCTCCGCTAGCAAAATTAATAACCTTACCTTTAAGATTTGGATTATTTAAAACTAAATTATAGCCTTGTATGGTGTCACTGACATGTGAATAATCTCTAGTAGCTTCACCAGTTCCAAAAACGGTCAAATCTTCACCTCGCAACGCTCGAGCTGTCAAAATTGGGATTAGTGCCCCAAATTGTCCACTTTTCTGTCTTTCACCAAAAATATTAAAAGGCCTAACAATTGTAACATCTAAACCAAAAGATTTGTAATAAGAGTAACAAATTCTATCGGCAGAAGCCTTAGAGGCAGCGTAAGGACTATTTGGTCTTAATTCAGTCTGTTCATCTAATAACTCCCCCTCTTTTAATTCATGGCCATCACCATAAACCTCACAAGTTGAAGTATAGATTAAGCGACTATTATTTTTTCTAACTGCCTCCAACACATTATAAGTTCCTAAGATATTAACATAAAAAAACACCACGGGGTCCTTAAGCGACTCATCTACGTTAATATGAGCAGCTAAATGAAAAACTACATCATGGCCACGCACGGTTTTTTCTATTAATTCTTTATCTGTAATACTACCCCAGATCAAATTAATTTTATCTTTAATTTTTGATAAATTAGAAATAGATCTTTCGGAAAAAGTATTTAAAACAGAAATCTGATGGCCTTGTGATAAAAGAAACTCAGCTAAATGACTGCCTTGAAAACCTCCACCCCCTGTAATCAAAATTTTCATATTTTTATGTATTAATTTTTACAAACCATAAATTTAATATTTTGTATTTGTACTTTCCCAAGATTTTTTATAAATTTCTAGATATCTATCTACTGAATTAAAGCCTTCAACATATTTCAAGCCGTTTAACCCTATTCTTTCTCTTAAATTTTTATCTTCTATAACTCTTTTTAAAACGACACTCAAATTATTTTCGTCTCCTACAAAAACTACCAAACCGCTATCTTCATTTTTTACTGTTTCACCAGCACAACCTACATCAGTCATTAATATTGGACACCCCGAGGCCATTGCTTCAATCACGGTCAAACCGTAGCCCTCATAATTTGATGCAAGGAGAAATAAATCTGCTGATTTATAATAAGAAAAGATATCTTTAGTCCATGATTCAAATTTAATATTTTTTACTAGACCCTTTTTTTCAACTAGAGATTTTAACTTTTCTTCTTCTGGGCCACTTCCCACTATAATTAATCCTGTTTGAGGATAGCTCTCCACAATCTGTCCCATAGTTCTTATCCCAAGATCAATATTTTTTTCTTTACTAAATCTTGAAGCCATCAAAATGATAAAATTAAATTGACTATACTTTTTATGCAAATCTACTCCTCCAGTGGCCGCTTGTATTGCCCTAACATCCACAAAAATCGGTAAAACAAAAATTCTAGAAACTGGAAAAGAAAAAGTAGAAACTACTGAATTTTTAATTCTTTCAGAAACGACCCTTAACGTTTGAGCCTTAGGAATTAAAAATTTAGCCAACAAAACACGAAATTTGTTTGATAGTGATTCTTGCCAGAAATAAGGGCTAAGAAAATCGGTGTGAATCTGTAATTGTAAGGGAATTTTTTTCATCTTTGAAATAAACCATCCTGCCAAACCAGTTTCAAAAGGATCCTGAGTAAAAATTAGATCAATCTGTTTTTCTTTAAAAATTTTTCTTGCCAACCTCAAAGAATCCCAATAATAAAGAAGACGGCAACGTGAATTAGTTGGATAAATGAATAATTTATCATTATAAATGATAGGATCCTCTTTCCATCTTGTCCAAACAATAACAAAAATATTTTCAACCAGTTTACTGTACTCTTTAAGACGCTCCAAACTAGTTGAGCCGGACTTAAAAATATTTTTGTCTAAATTTATAATCAATAAATTCATGTTTTTTTCTTTTCAAAAATGCAGACAAGCGCTTGACCACAGTTCTTTAATAAAGGCAATCTACAAAAAAAACTATCCACTTTGTGTATTAAATTGCTAGAAAACCAAAACTTTGGTAATCCTAAATAATGCAAAGGTGGGAATAGTGTTGTGGCTCTTGAATCTACTAATGAAAATAATCCATCATTCATTAATTTAAGCCAATCACTTATCTTATAATCGTACTGATGTTCATCTGGGTCCCATCCGGCCTTTCTTATCGTCTTACTTTTTCTTCGTAAAATTTTTCTCCCTACAAAACTAAAAAAATCTTCCCATTTATCATGCATAGCTGGAAAAGTAATCAACAATTTCCCATCATTTTTCATTAAGCGTCCCATCTCTTTAATAAAAATATCTGGATGAATAACGTGCTCAACAATATCTATAGCTACGGCTTTATCAAATTTTTGATCCAACGGTATAGCTTCAACATCAGCACAAAGAGTTTCAAAATTATTTATGTGATGAAAATCCATTAGTTCTTTTGACGCCTCTAATCTTTCCTGATTTATATCCACTCCTATCATTTTTTTAAAGTTTCCCTTATAAGTAATAGCTTGAATCCCCTTACCGCATCCGACATTCAATACTATTTCTGTTTGATTAATAGGAAAAAATTCTGGATAAACTCTTCCTGATAAAAATTTTCCACCAAAAAATTTGTCATTAAGGTTCTCATTATTCTTTACTTTTTTGAATCTTAAAAAATTATAGATTTTTCTTAAAAATCTGCCTACCCACCATTTTTCTTCAATAGCTATTCCAGCTAAAAATTCAACAATATAAATATCTATGGGGCAAGCATAAAAATTATGTTTTATTCTAAATTCAAACCATTTTTTAAATAATTTTAAATCCCAACTCATAATTTTGAAACACTCACGTATAATCCAAACTTTTTTAACATCAACCCATGGTGAATCAAAATTTTTACGAAATCTATCAATATCGCCCCAATCTTCTGTTTTAACTGGAGGCCTAAATCCCTGCTCTTTACTAAATTCGTACATCTTGGAACCTGGATAAGGCAGATACGCTCCCATAGTAAATCCAGCGCGCGGATGAATCTGATAAATTTTATGCATTAAATCAATCGTCTGTTGAAATTCTTCTTTTGTTTCGGTCGGAAGACCAACAATGAACGAATATGTCGCGTGTAAATTATTTTTGGCCAGAGCATTAACACCCTTAATCATCTGCTCGACGGTGAATCGCTTATCTATCATTTGCAACAATCTGTCTGAGCCAGATTCCAAACCAATCAACATATCAAAAACATTTAAAAATTTTAATTCCCTAGCAATTTCGTCGTCTATACAATCTATTCTAATTTCCAGATGACTTGGTAAATCAATGGCTTTCAAAATTTCTATAGCCCTTTTTTTGTCTACAAAAAAATTATCATCATAAAATTTAATCGCGTCAATTTTATAAATCTCTTTAAGAAAATTTATATCTTCAATTACTACTTCAGGCGACCAAACACGCCAACGACTTAAATTAAAATCACTATTATAACAAAATGAACAATTAAATGGGCAACCGCGACTAGTTTTATAAGCCACAACCTTTTTGTATGGACCTAATTTGAAGACATATTTATTCATGTCTAACAAACTAAAATCTAATCTCCAGTTATTCAAGTTACCGATCAAAGGTCGCCTCTCATTAATAATTGCTTTACCATTTTCTTTAAAACCCAAACCCAAAATTGTTTTATATTCATGATTTGAGCATAAAGCGCTAACAAATTCCAGTATAATTTCTTCTCCCTCTCCCACCATAATGAAATCAATATAATCTTCTTTTAGACACTGCTGAGGTAACAAGGAAGGATGAATACCGCCCCAGAGAATTGGAATATTTTTAATTTGTTTGATTTGTTTGGAAAGCTCAGCACTATGATTGGTTTGCGGACCAGTCATCACTGAAAGACCAACAAATTCTGGATTTTTATCAACTATTTTTTGCACTGTCTGCTTAATTTCCTTTTCATTAATATTAATTAATTCAACATCAAAACCACCTTTTTTCAAAGCACTGCCCACTGATAAGATACCGAGCGGTAAAATTTTTTCTGAATGATCTTCTGAATAATTTATTTGTACTAAGACAATCATAAAATTCTCATACTAACCAGAGATAAATCTTTTCGCCAACTTAAACTCCACAGGCCACCAAAAAAATTTCAACTTCCAGCGCAGTTGGCAAATCAGGATAAATCCCAATTTTAATAACTTATTGGCACTGATGGACGAACCCATAGCGCTTTTAATGCTATGAGCGCCGAATCTGACATATGCCTCCATGGAATCAACCAAGTCCTTTTCTTTGACCCATGGAAAATTTTTAACATCAAGATAATTTAACTGATTTTCAACTAATTTGCCCCACGCTTCTAAAGAGTCAGGCGCCTGCCAGCCGGCGGACAGGCATTCTTCATACAAAGTGGAACCAGGGTAAGGCCTAAACGGTTGCGGCCCCAAAATTTGTACTTTATCGCTTAATTTAACTAAATTATCAATCAGTTTAAGAGTTAAGAGCATATCACTTTTTTCCTCGCATGGTAAGCCAATCATAAAGGAATATTGGGGAATAATATCATGCCTTAAACACATCTTGGCTGACTCCAAAACTTGTTCAGGAGTAATGTTTTTCTTGATTTTTTGTAAAATCCGCGGGCTTCCGGATTCAGCTCCAAAGGACAACAAATAACAACCTGATTGTTTTATTTTTGCCATCAATTCATCGTCAATCATGCCAAAACGAATATAGTCGGCGCGAATGGTTGTTTCCCACGAAATAATCAGATTCTCTTTAACCATCCCTTCAACAATATTTTTAGCCCGATTGACATCCACAAAAAAATTCTCATCCCAAAATCTTAATTTTTTATTTTTGAAATATTCTTTTTCTTTAATGATTCTCAAATCCTCCAAAACTTGCTCAGTGCGGCGAAAACGCCAGCGATTTTTTAAAATGGCGTTGATACAGAAAGTGCACTGATGCGGACATCCGCGCGAAGTAAGAGAAGGAATTAAGTCCAAATTTTCTAAAATCTCAGCCGGCACTAATTCCCAATTAAATAAAGGCATTTCCGCTGGATCATGCAATTCGCGCGGCGGATTGACAATAACTCCTCCGTCTTTTTTATAAGCAATGCCTTTGATTTCAGACAAATTTTTATTGCTGATTATCTCCTCCGCGGTCAATTCTCCCTCGCCATAATTGACAATGTCAACCAAAGGATGACTCGCTGTTTCGCGGATAAAAAAAGTCGGATGCGACCCGCCCCAAATTATTTGGCAACGAGGATTTTTATCTTTAATAAAATGGCTGATTTCGAGAGCGCCCGGGATTTGGGTCGTCATTACCGAAAGACCAACATAATCGTAATCAGATATTTTCTCTGAAAGTAAATCCCAAAAATTTTTTTGCCGAGCGCCATCCAGCATTTCCACAGACACTCCCCTGTTGCGCAAATAACTCGCGATGCTCAATAGGCCAACCGAAACCGAGCTGTCATAATTTTCTTTTGGGATGTTGAAAGGCGGATTAATTAGCAGTATTTTATTATTCATCAATTAATCAGTTAATTTTTGAATTACGAAAAATTTATTTTAATGTTACCACCGCGAAAGCGGGAGTCCAGACATCAATATCTGGATTCCCGCTTTCGCGGGAATGACAAGTTTTTTGTCAATTCCTCAAAAACTTTAATCGTCTGGTCAATAACATTCTGCCAATTAAATTTCTCCAAGCTTGCCTGGCATATTTTTTTATGCTCAATTGACTGCCAATATGGTTCCATCAACATTCTTTTAATCGCCAATTTCAATTGCTCAACATTATTATATTCCACCAATAAACCATTTTTTCCGTCCTGAATCACCTCGGGATTGCCGCCGCAATTACTGGCAATCACTGGCCGGCCAAGATTTAACGCTTCCAATAACATATGAGACAGACCTTCATATTTTGAATTCAAAATAAAAATATCCGCCAAATTATAATAATAAACAATCTTATCCAAAGGAACGCGGTCTGTAAATACTACTTCAGACGCGAGTTTCTTGTCTTCAACTATTTTTTCTAATCTTTTCCGGTCAGGCCCATCGCCAATTATTAATAGTTTCAATGAAGACGACTCCGAACGCTCTTTTAATTCACTCACAACTTCAATTAAACCGTCAATGCCCTTCCAAGTCACCAGACGCCCACCCGTGACTAAAACCTTGCCACCAGTCAATCCCCACTGATGCCGCAATTCGCGCGTCCGTTCATCCAAATTCTTAATTTCAATAAAATCCACTGAATTATAAATCACTTTGATTTTCTCCGCCGGCGCTCCTATCTTAATCGCCAAGTTCTTTATAAAATAGCTTACAGCCACTACCTTATCCGCGCCTTTAAGAATCCAACCTCTCATTTTTTTCATCCGCCAAATTTTAAATCCGTAATGCTTCTTTTGAAAAGTAATGATATCATCTTGAGTCAAGCGCTGATTAAACGCAGACTCCCAAGCGCTGTCACCGGCAAAACGGACCACCAATTTTTTGCCTAACATTTTTTTGCCGAGCAACCAAGATAAAAAGCCGGCCGTGTACAGGTCATAGGTATAAATCAAATCAACTTCGCGAGCCAGACGATAAAGAGCCAAGGCAAATCTGAATTTGGCCAAGAGCGAATGAGCCCCGCCTGCCTTTAGGCATGAAATTTTTTCCACCAAAAATGGATAATTCTGTTCGCTCTTTTCGCCAAAAGCCAAAATCTTCACCTCAAAACCCTTCTGATGCAATTCGCGAGTCATCTGTTCAATCACCCGCGCCGGCCCGCCGATATCAGGAGGAAAAATGCCCGAGGTAATCAAAATCCTTAACTTCTTATCCATAATTTTAGACTGTTGAATAATTATTTTTTTGGGATGACAAATAATTGTTAATTATTCAACGCTCTCAATTTACACTTTTCCTTTTAATAAATCCCATTTCTTTGCCCAAATCAAAACCAACTCGTACGCTCCAAACAGCGCGCCGGTATAAACCAAATCCCCTGCCAAAGTGTTGCGGAAAAAAGGCAAAGCCAAAGTAAAATCCTGCGCCAATCCCTGCCAAGTGCGCGGATACCAATCAAAAAATGCCCAGACGGCAAAATTAGTCACCGCGAAAAAAATCACCGAAGAACCAATAGCGGCAAAAATTATGTTTTGCCATTTTTTATGATTATACAAAAACCACCCAATTAAGTAAGCCAGAGCAATGCTTAAATATACAGAAGCCATTACCTGCCAATCATAAAAGCCGATAAAATAATCACTTACAAACATCGCGGCTAAAGGCAAAATTACTCCCCATTTTTTTCGCAGATAACAGCCGGCAAAAATGGCCATAGCCGCCACAGGAGTAAAATTAAAAGGATGTTTGACTAATCGCGAAGCCGCCGCAAGTAAAATCACAACTAACACTAAAATGATTTGCGTTTTTTTTGACATAAAGTTCTAAATTAAAATATTAATTACTTAAATCCTGCCAGACTGTCCAACAACTGCCAAAAAACATATTTTTGTCATTCCCGCGAAAGCGGGAATCCAGAAAATAAGCTCAATTTAATAATGCTGGATTCCCGATCAGGTCGGGAATGACAGTTGTTGGACAATCTATTAAGAATCTGATTTAAATAATTTTAAAAAAATCAACCCGCCTTAAATAGATAATACCATATTAAGGATAATTTTACAACTTAAATTGCCTTATTTCTTTAAAAAAATTATCTCTAAAAATTAACCGAAAGGGATTCCTCGACTACATTCGCTTTTGGCTCATTTCGCTCGGAATGACAGTTGTCGGACAGTCTGCGACACCTTCCTTGCAAGGAAACCCTGCGGCAAAATGCAGTGAATTATCAAGTTAAAAATACAAAATAACAATCACTAAAGCCGCCCAAAACAAAACCGTTGCCTGAAGCGGTCTGTCCAAAAGCAAATCATCAGACGGTCCATTATCACTGTTATTTTTTTTATCAATAATATAAAGATACCTGAATAAACCATATAAAACCACGGGCACAGTGGCGATAAGCCAAGCGCTGTGTCCTGAATTAAAAGTATAAAGCGCGTAAGTAATTAAAGTTGATGGTAAAACAATCATAGCCATCTGGTCCAACAGAGGCAAAGAATATCGCGCCAAAACTTCGCGCGCGCCATTGCCCAAAATATTCGCCATTTCATTCTTGCGTTTGCCAATAGCCAAAAAAAGCGTTAGAAAAAAAGTGCAAAGCAGAAGCCACGAAGAAAAAATAACTTGAATTGCCACGGCGCCGGCAATTACTCTTAAGACAAAACCAATGGCTACGGTGATGACATCCAAAATTACTAAATTTTTCAAATAAAAAGAATAGCAAAGATTAAGCAACCAATAAAAAAGTAAAATTATCAAAAACCAAATACCTAATTTAAAAGAAACAAAAACAGCAATAAACAATAAAACAATGGCCGCCAAGATAGCCGCTGATTTAGACAAAGTCCCCATGGCAATAGGACGGCTCTTTTTGAGAGGATGAACCTTGTCTTTTTCAGCATCCGCCACATCGTTAATTAAATACACTGAACTGGAAACCAAACAAAAAGCGACAAAAGCCAAGAAACTTAAGCCAACTGCTTCTTTGTCCAAAAATTTCTTGGCAAAAATTAAAGCGGCTAAAACAAACAAATTTTTAATCCATTGTTTATGGCGCAAAGAAATAAACAAATCCGACCAAATCATAATTTTAAAATTAAAGCGACAGACACAAAATAGACCCTAAAATATAATACCTAAAATTACAAAAATAATCAACCCTTAAATACCCAATAAGATACGCGGACGACATGCCATAAGCTAAAGAATGGCCAAAAATAAACGAGATAAAATCAGCAAAGTACTGGTGGTTAAAATAACCGCGCTGCCAGCCGCCGCTATTTCCGCCACTTTTTTCTCCAAAGGCAAAAACGGGTCAGATGGTTCGTCAGGAACAGCCGGCGTAGCGGCAATCACGGCTTTTTTTTGCGCATCATTAGCAACGGTTAACTTTACTGACCGCTCAATTTTGGGTTGATATTGCTTGCCAATTTTATTCGGCTTTTCAATTATCTCAGAACTAGGAAAAAAAGATGGCGAATAAACCACTAATGGCGATGTTGAAGCTGATGTTGAAGCTGATGTTGAAGCTGATGTTGAAGCTGAAAATGAGTTAGATATATTAGATATAGAAGAAGAAGAAAATAAAGTTGAAGAACTTGTTTCTAAAATCAGAGACATTGTTGAAGAAGTATCGCCAAATGTGCTGGTAGGCGTTTCCATTTTGGTCAAATCATTATTTGCCGCAACGACAATAGCGTTATTATCCGTTCCACCGCCAGAAACGGTAGAAGTATTTGCCAAAGCATCTGTTGATATAGATTTTGGTTCCAAAATAATTGGCCATGACTTACCCAACAGCGCTGGAACCGCATGTTTTTCAGCAAACCACTCAATCGCGCCAGGCACAGATTCATAATATCCGGAATCGTTTAATTGAGATGATAAAATTGACCATGGATTTTTAAGGATAGTGTTATTCCAATCGCTCTGCCCTTCTTGCAAGGCATTTAATCCCATCATTGCCCAAGCAGTTGTTAAAGCGTCAGATTGTCCAAAACCCCAGCCGCCGTCGCTTAATTGCTGTGTTTTGAGATAATTTTTGGCTTTAGTAAAAATTGTAGAATCAATAGCGACGCCTTTTTGATTAGCATAATTCAAGGCATTAATAGCCGCGCCAGTAATATCAGAACTTTCATAACCGGCCCAAGTAAAAGCGCCATCAGCTGTTTGGTCTTTAACAATACTTTCCACAAGATCTAAAATAATCTGTTCTGTAGTATTATTATTTACTGCTAAAAGAGAGAGCAGCGCAAAAACATCATCATTAATACCATTTTGTCCAAATTGACGGTTCTGATAACATTCTTGGCTCTTTATTTTAGTTATCAAACTTTGAATTTTCCCATCAATAGAAGCAACACCGCCAGAAAGAAGCGCTAAAATATGTCTTGGGTAACTAGCGCAAACATTTAAGTCGCTGGCATCAGAGAAATCATAATCACGCGCGAAATCCAAAAGAGTTTTATCGCCTTTCTTAACATCTGCCGCGTATTCTCCATTGGCGCCAAAAGACATAATTGCCCAATCAGTTATACCTCCATCAATTATTTTTCCGTCATTGCTTTGCTGGCTTTTAAAAAAATTCAAAATCTGTTGAACTTTGGCGGCAATATCAGCCGAAGAAATAATTGAAGCGGTTTTGGCTTGCGTGTTATCGCTTTCTTGGCTGCCGTTTCCGTTTGTGTCTCCTCCACCGCGCCCGTTATAACCTGAATCGCCGTTTTCTATTGTATTAGTGGCGGTAGGACTGGCAACGAAAGGCGCGTCTAAAACCGTCAAAGTTATAGCAGGGCTCCATTTGGAATAATCCGCTGAGGTAATTTTGGCAAAATAAGTGCCTGTAGAAGAAAAAACATAATCTATTGAACCTAAAAAATCACTATTTAAAGTAGTAGTGGTAATAGTAGTATCCCACCAACCGCTGGGGCTTGGATTAGTAATGCTCACATCAATTAAATCATTGCCATCTGGCGTCCATTTTTCCGTTAAATTATCAAAATTATAACGCCAAGAGCTTAATGTGGTAGTAGTTCCAACAGAGAAAGTGCTGGTAGAAGCTGTGGTTTGCCACGAATTGCCAAAATATAGATAAATTGTCTCTTTGCCAAAGAGTCCATACGCGTCCATGCCAACACTGGGATAATTGCCATTAACTACATAATTCCAATTACCACAAGCCAAAGTACTAGTAGATAGGTTCAGAGTCAAACAATTTAGATAAAAACTTTTGTAAGCATCATAATAATCAAGTTGGCTTACGGCAAAAGTAGAAGTAGTGGAAGCGGCGTCAATTAAAGCGCTTAAAACAGTGGAAGACGCACTAACAGAATGAGCCGCACCAACAGAATCCAATAAGGTTTCTTTGGGAGTTGTGGAAACTGCGCTGGAAAAAACAAAAACATCTTGATAACGAATATTCAAATTAACAGAAATAGACGCGGCGGCGGCAGTAATCGTGCTGGTGGCGGAAGCAATAGTGGAAGTAGTGGAAGCCGCGTCGGGAATGGTGGTGGAAGCGTTAAGCGCTTCATCAATCAATGGGACAACAATTTCCAATGTGCTTGTGCTTTCTATTGAGATAACAGGCAATTCTGTTTCCGGCGTACTGGTGGCTTTTTCTTTTGCTTGCGCCGGCGCAATATTTAAAAACAAAAAAAACGCTAAACTTACAATAAATAAAAAACTCTTAAAATTTACCGTCTTCATAATGCCAAGTGATTAAATCATTATAATGTAATTTAGTTAAAGATACGCCTGCTATAGCGGCCTTGCCATTAAGATAATAAATCCAGAACTGATTTTTTTTAGGATTATTAGACAAACCATCAATTGATTCCACAAAAGCGCCTAATCCGGAATAATCTTTTACTTCAAAAATTAAGCCTTGTTTCTCCTTAAGTCTAAGCATTACTTGATAAACGGTTTCATTTTCAACAATAGAGGCTTGAAATTTTTTTTCACCACTTGGGTTAATAAATTGAAAAGTGACTAAATTTTTTTGTTCTTCTTGCCCTATGGCGAGAGAAGTTGAAGAAAAACTGGCTGGCTCTTTTGCTGGCGGTAAAACCTGAATAACATCGGACGCGACAATATTTTTTGTAGTGAACACACGATTATTTGCCGATAACAAAGATGAGGATGCGGTGATTATTTGGGCGGCCAATTGAGGCGATAAGTGTTCTCTTGTTTTCTTTTCTAAAGAATTAAGCCAAATAACGCTCCAAAGTAAAACTAATCCGGATAACGCCCAAAGACCAAAATGATGTTTATTTTTTTTCAAAAAATGTATCATAGAAATTAAAAACCTCTTTCTAACAGGAAGAAGAGGTTTGAAAAAAACTCTTGTCTCCTGCTTCGGGAGTATTAAGAATCATTTTTGAGCAATCTTCCGGCTTATCTTGGTTTTTAGCCAAGTTTCACGGTTGCGGCACAGCGAGGGTTTAATTTACCCTACTTTCTTGCGTCAAAAATTAATTATGGAACAAACATTATGAAACCGCGCTTAAGCTACCGCAGGTTTGGCAATATTGGTCATCTTGGAGCGAAAAGTTTGTGAGGCGTAGCCGTAGCTACGCTGAACAAACTTTTTGGGAAAGATGGCCAAAATTGGCAAATCCGGCAAGGCTTGGGGTGCGGTTTTATAATGTTTATTCCATAGACTATCACATAATTTAATAATACTGTCAAATACAAAATTAAATCACTCTTGCAAAATACTCAATCGTTTCCTTTAAACCTTGATCAATTTTGACTTTGGGTTCCCATTTCAGCATTTTTTTCGCCAACGAAATATCCGGCCTGCGTTGACGCGGGTCGTCTTCTGGTAATTTTTTATAAATAATTTTAGATTGAGAACCTGTCATTTTAATCACCTTAATAGCCAATTCTTTCATGGTGAATTCTCCCGGATTGCCTAAATTAACCGGCCCAATAAAACTGGCGCAGCTTTCCATGAGTTTGATTAAGCCGCTTACCAAATCAGTCACATAACAAAAACTGCGCGTCTGTTGGCCATCGCCATAAATCGTGATTGGTTTGCCAGACAAGGCCTGAACACAAAAATTACTCACTACCCTGCCGTCGTTTTTCGCCATTCGCGGCCCATAAGTGTTAAAAATGCGAGCCACTTTTATTTCAATTCCCCATTTGCGATGATAATCAAAGAGCAATGTCTCAGCCACGCGCTTGCCTTCGTCATAACATGCGCGCGGTCCGATGGTTGAAACATTGCCGCGATACGATTCTTTTTGTGGATGTTCCAGCGGGTCGCCGTAAATCTCGGAAGTTGAAGCCTGTAAAATTCTCGCTCCATGTTTTTTAGCAAAACCCAACACATTAATTATGCCAATAGTGTTGGCTTTAATGGTGCGAATAGCGTTAATCTGATAATGAATCGGAGATGCCGGACAAGCTAAATTATACACCTCGTCAATTTTTCCTTTGATGTAAAACGGTTCAATAATATCGCGCTGAAAAAATCTAAAATTCTTATTTTTTAAAAGATGTTTGATATTTTCTTTGGAGCCGGTGAATAAATTATCTAAACAGATTACCTTATCGCCTCTTTTTAAAAGTTCATCGCATAGATGCGAACCAATAAATCCGGCCCCGCCTGTTACAAGGATTGTTTTCTTATTTTTTGAATTCATAAATATAATATTCAGAATAATAAAAAACAGCTTTTTCTTGCTTAAAATGGCTTTTTTTAGTATACTATTTTTCATGAACCAAGTCAACGGACAAAAATCACTGCTTTTTATCGTCACACAAGGCGAATTGGGCGGGGCCCAGCGTCATATTTTTGATTTGGCCAACGCGCTTAAAAATGAATACAAAATAACCGTGGCCACTGGCGCAGACACAAAAGATGGAATTGATTCTGAGCATATTAGCGAAGATTTGGCCAAAAGCAACGCGCTTAACGCGAAAATTAAAGAATTGGGCTTGCCAACACACGCATTCAAGCATTTGGTAAGAGAAATTAACCCTTGGCATGATTTTTTGGCGATTTTGGAAATTGCCAAATTTCTGCGTCAAAATAATTTTGATTTAATACATCTTCACAGTTCTAAAGCTGGAGTAATTGGAGCGTTGGCTAACACGGCAAATAGATTCTTCAATTTCGCCCGCTTGCCGCGCTCGTTCGCTTCACTTAGAATGACAAAAATTATCTATACCGCGCACGGCTGGGTTTTTTTGGAGCCGCTCGGTTGGTTTAAAAAAAATATCTACCTCGCGATGGAAAAAATTGCCTCCAGCCTGCGCTACGCGACAATTGTTTTATCGGAAAAGGAAAAAAAAGTTGCTTTACGATATGGCACGGCCAAACCAAACTCAATTTTTGTAATTCCCAATGGAATATTTATTAAAGAAGAAGAATTCAAAACAAAAGAAGAAGCGAGAAAAAAATTAAATTTGCCGCAAGATAAAATTATAATTGGCGCGATTGCCAATCTTTATCCAACCAAAGGTATAGATGTTTTGATTGAAGCGGCGGACAAAATCGCGATAGATAAAAACATTTTATTTGTCGTAATCGGCGAAGGGCGGGAAAGAAAAAAGTTGGAATCAAAAATTTTGCTTGCCGACAAGCGCGGTCAGAATCAAAATTTAAAAAATAATTTTTATTTAATTGGCGCCATACCTAATGCCTACAAATACCTCAAGGCCTTTGATATTTTTGTCCTGCCTTCGCGCAAAGAAGGATTTCCTTACACTCTTTTGGAAGCCATGACCGCCGGCTTGCCTATTATCGCCACTGATGTTGGCGCAATTTCGGAAATCATTGAAAACAAAAAAGACGGCTTGCTTGTTGCGTCGGCTGATTCATTGGCCATAGAACAAGCAATCGCTCAATTGTTCAATAATCCTGAAAACGCGCGCCGTTTAGGAGCCAATGCTAAAGACGCAATAAAAAAATTTGATTTGGACGCGATGATTGAAAAAACTAAAAAAATTTATCTATTGAGATTGACAAATTAGCAGGTCTTGGAGTCCGATTTTGGAATGTAAGACTATATAACCAAATCCTACACAAGACGCAATGTGGATAACCATTGCGGATAACTATTATTTTTTCGTCTTTTCATCCGTCGTCTTTTCAAGCGGCTGCGCGTTGTATAGCGCGGCGCGGTCTGCCATTTCTTGCGCTTTTGACTTATCGCCAAAGGCGGCGTAAATTTTTACCAAAGCAGTTAAGGTTGCCGCATCATTTGGGTTGCGCGATAAAGCCAGCTCAAAAAGATCGCGCGCGCCCTGCAAGTCACCGCCGCTTTGCAAAACTTTAGCGGCAAAATTTAATTCTTGATTGGAATTAAAAACTCTGTTATTTTTCACAGCCAATTTAATATTATCAAACGCGCGAACAGCATCGCCTGACTCATTATAAATCAACCCTAAATACCAATAATTGTCCCCTATTTTGTTATCGTCTTTAATTAACTCGTCCAAAATTTTAATCGCCCCCTGATAATCTTTTTGAAACGCCTTGACGCGCACCAATAAATACGCCACCTGTTGGCGACGAGGGCTTAATTCGCGGGCTTTTAAATAAGTTTCTTCAGACCGCTTGAAATCACCAAGCAAAGCGTAATATTGCCCGAGCATCATCCATGACTGCAATTCAAACGGATGTTCTTGAATATTTTTATTAAGCCCATCCATCACAAAATCAACCGCCTCTTTATAATCCTGTGTACCGACAACTTGCTGATTTTGCGCCAAACTCACAATGGCGCGAGCGAAATCATTGCGCACATCAACATTGTGATCGCCATTGATTAAAAGCGCTTCTTTCATCATCTTAAAACCAATTGGAAAATTCTGAATCAACGCGCCTTGCGTTTTAAAATCCGCGTTATTTGCTTTAGCAGGCAAGATATTAAAACGATAAATAACAATTAAAACAGCCGCGCCAATTAATAAAATCGCGGTCGTTGGCTTTTTTTGTTCCATACGCCTATGCCGCGCGCTTTTATCCTCTCTCATCTTTTCCTCGCTCGCTCTTGCCTTTTCAGCCGCCTCGCTGTCTCTTTCTTCATATACGCTAAAACTCATAAAAGCTAAAAAAACGAAAAAAATCAGATAAGAACTTAAATGGTCAAACACGAAAAAATTCTGCGTGGCGTAGGCGATGAAAAACACTGTTAAAAAAACCAAAGCGTCCAAATCAATACGGCCTTTTTTGTAACCGACAAATCCCAAATAACCGACCGCGGCAAAAATAGAAAGATAAGATAAAAATCCCAAAAATCCTGTTGTGGATAAAAAATCCAAAAAGATATTATGGCTTCTATCAAACCATGTCTCATAATAGCCGTGCTCCAAAGACCGCGGATTGTAATACTTGTTAAAAGCGTAATAAAAATTTTCCACTCCCCAGCCAAAAACCGGTTTTTCTTTAAACGCGTTCCAAGCGACTCCCCACGCGATTAAACGGGTTTCTGCGGTTCCGGAAGAAAGAGAAACGCGCGCCAATGAGCCGACAGCCGGCAATTTGCCGACAAAATCCGTCTGCCGAAAAGCAAAAATCAAAGTGCCGACAATAACAATCGCTCCGATAAAACCCAAGCCAAGCAGGCGCCATTTTTTAACGCGCGTGAAAACGCTGTACAAAAGCAAAGCCGCGAAAGCGCCGACGACCAAACCAACAAACGGCCCGCGCTTGCCGTTATAAAGCATTATTATAATTTCAATAATGCCAACTGCTGCGGCAAAAATTTTCCAATATCTCTTTTCTTCTTTCCTAAACAAATACCAAGCGACAAAAATATGAAATAAAACAAAATTAGCCAGATAGATTTTATTGCCCAAACTGCCGCCGCCGCCAATTTTCATTATTGATCTGTCCGACAGAAAAAAATTCAAGCCTGTAAATCCTACAAACAAACTTACCAAAAGCGCGAAGCGAAACAATAATTTCCACTCCGCGCGGCTCTTAAAGACATTGGCCAACACCACAAAATACGCGCCAAAATGAATTAAGGTGAACCAACCGCTCATCCGTTCGTAGTTGCCAAAAAAGCTGCGAGAAAAATCCGCGCCAAAAATCGCGGATAAAAATAAAACGAAAAAAAAGGCGCTTAAAACATAAAACAACAAATCTCGGCGAGGACTATATTTTTTATCAACTAAAACCAAAATTAAATACAGCCCAACCATCAATTCAACCAAAATCCTGAAATAAATCGCTTTTGGAAAAACAAAAGGGAAAATAAAACTACTGCCCATTACGATTAAAGGCATTAAAAAACTCGCGTAAATCAAAATTTTGATGGCCGAAACCAACTTTTTAGACATATCCTTTTATATCTTTTTCATTATACCACTTTATCTTAAATTGCGAAATTCAATTCAATAACATTACAAACTCTTTTCAATATCAACATTGAAAAAAGTGATGCTGTCTAAAAATGGTTCTGGCATAGGCAGGCCTTCAAAAATAATCCCCTGATTAAAAGTATCCAAAGTCGCGTCCCTGATTGTCGGACGGCCGGCTTTGAGCCAAATACCGATTGATTGTTCCTCTTGAGATATGTCTAACGGCTTTTTTGTTTCATTTTTGATAAAGAGATTGGTGAAAATCGCGTCGTCCGCGGCTTCCAAATATAAAGCTCGTCCTGGCTGACGCGCGTTTTCAATCGTTAAGTTGTCAACTGACAAAGGAGTTTGTTTAACAGACACCGAGCCGTTATTTGGCGCGTTGGCATAACGCACACGCAAATAATTTATGGCTGAAGTGAGTAATGATTCAATCTTAATTCCTGACCATTCCAACCCCACTTTATTTGGCTCGCGCGCGTCTCCCAAATCAATGTCGCGGCCGTCGCTGTCATCATGCAAGGAAGTCATAATAACTGGCTTGCCTTCTTCTCCCCAAACTTTTAGCGAACCACTAACAGTCAAGCCCAAATTTGATGAAAATTTCAAAATACTGCCTGCCTTAATTTCCAAAGTGATGTCGCGCGGAACAAATAAATTGCCAACCACCCATGGATATTCCGAAGCGTCAATCACGGATGATGAAGCAAGCGCGCCAAAAATTTCCAGCGCGTTGAGCAAATTATTTTCAAAAATATTTTCTTTTACCTCTGGAACGGAGTTTTTGAAAAACACAGGCGACCACAAAGGGTCGGGCCGCATCCACCAATCCCTTTTTAAATACTCCCAGCCATTATCTTTAAAAGTATTGCCTTTTAAAATTGCCGGCTCTACATTTTCAGCTTCAATGGCTGATAATTTCAGCCCTTCAAAGTGATTGTTTTCAAAAACAGCGCTGCCTCCTTTCAAAACCGCGGCCTTGAAACTTCCAGTAAATGAAGAATTTTTAATCACGACCGATGAATCAATAAGATTTAAAAGAGGCATCTCGCCACTGGCTTCATTTTTGTCAAAAACCGCGTTGTCCAATGTGAGCGACCCGCTTTCCACTACAATCAAACCAGGCAAACGACGGCCATCCGCGTTGCTGTTGCCAAAATTAAAAATCGTATTTTTAAATGAAATTTTTCCACCTGCCAACCCATGTATATATCCCCAAATCTTATCAGAACGATAATGGTCGCTACGATATTTTTCATCGCCAAAAGAAGTAAAAATAACAGGTTGTTCGGCAATACCTTCAATAACAAGCTCGCCAGTCACTTGGAGATTACTTCCCACTCCTGCCAAAATCACAGCGCCCGACTCTATCTTCAAAACTGTTCCAGACGCCACTGTTAAAAAACCCAGAAAATACGGCCCGCCTGCTCCGCTTAAAACACGGTCTTGTGTCAAATCGCCGTTTAAATAGACAAAAGGAGAATTCGGACTTTTTGGCGTGCCTGAAATAAAATCGCCATTAGCGTCGTAACCCTGCCAAACAGGCAAAGGCGTATTTTGCCAATTAGCAGCATCGCTGCCAGAAGCCAGCGGATTTTTTCTTTCCATTGATTCGCGGTCATACTCGTTTCTGCCCGCGAACCAGCGGGCGGAGATGTTCACCAAATCAATCAAACGGCCGCGAGCGTCGCGCAATTCCAATTTTTCTCCGCCATCGTTTAGAGAGCCGGTATATCCCTTAGAGCCCTTAGAAATAAAATCCATCGCGCGGTTGGAAATTGTTTTATCGTCAGTTCTTTCCAAAAGATAAAAACCGCCCGCCCGAATCTTTTTATTGGTTGATGAACTAAAATTGATTTTAATATCATTGCCATCTGTCAAAGTCCAGCCTGACAAATCCGTTTCAAAATCCGACGCGTTGTAAAGTTCCATCCACTCATCATTGGAAGACGCTTTGGTTCCGCCCCAAGCGATTTCATTGATGATTACTTTGGACAGAGCGATTTCAAAAGGCGCGGATTCCACCCAATCGCTTGCGTTGCCAATGGCGTCGCGGACTTTGACGCGAAAAACATACTCGCGGCCTTCTTCTCCTGAAAATTTGGAAGATGTGGATGTGGTTTTGCTGAATAATTCCTGCCAATCGGTTGGCGCGGTTGACGACGCGCCAGCAGAATCTGGCGCGGGAGGCGCGCCGTGTATGGCGGGCGTTGCGCCGATTTCATTTTGTCTGTATTCAATATCAAAATCATTCACGCCAGAACCAACATCTTCCGCGCTCCAAGAAAGATTAATGATAGTATGATTTTCATCAGGCGCGGAGGAGGAAGCGGCGGTTGCGGAAATTTTTGGCGTAGGCGGCGCGGTATCTTTAATTATTTTGATTGAAGTTGTCGCGCTGGTATTGCCTGCCAAATCAGTCGCGTTAAAATTAAAAATATTTTTACCCTCGGATAGTTGATAAGTAAACTTTAAAACATCGGCAGAGGTAAAAAAATATTCAGCGTTGATAATCAAACTGTGCGTGTCAGCCGAAACCAAAATCTTAAAATTGATTTCCGTGCTGGTGGTAAAATTGGGAATTGGCGATGGCTCCAAAATGATTGGCGCGTCAGGCGAAGCAGTGTCTGGGGGCGGTATTGGTTCTGGCGGTGGTTGTGGCGCAGGCGGTGGTTTGGGCGCAGGTTCTTCCGCAGGCGTGGTTGTTTCAGTGGTGGAAGTGGACGAGCTGCCTGCTTGTGATGCGGTGGAAGTGGTGGATAAGTTGCCTGCTTGGGATGAAACTGTGGATGATGAAGACGCGCCAAAAGATGTATTAGATGTGGTTGAAGTGGTATTTGATGAAATTTGGGTTTGATTTTCAGTATTGTTGGAATTTCCAGCTCCTTGACTGGAACTGTTGGTTGACGCGGCGCCGGCGGTTGACGCGGCGCCGGCGGTTGACGCGGTGGAATTTGAGTTAGAATTTGTGGAAACACTGCCTCCGGAGCCGCTGGAGCTGTTGCTTGAACCGCCGGAGCCGCTACCTGAGCCGCCGGGGCCGCTGCCTGAGCCGCCGGGGCCGCTTTTGCTTGAACCGCCTGCGTAAAGATTCGTGTTTGCTGATTGAGCGGACGGAACAGCTTGATTCGCAGACGCGGTTGGCTCGGTTAAAAAATAGTACGATGCTGAATTATCTAAGACAGCAGACGGAGTTGACAGCGTTAACGACTGCGCGGGCGACGGCGCTGATTTGGCAGGCGTAAGCGCTGGTATTTTAATTGTATTTTGCCGCGCTCTGTTTTCCAAAGCGGAAAGAATATTGGCGGCTGATTCTGAATTTTGCGCGTTATCCCACGCTCCTTCAACAAAATTACCAACTCCGCTGCCTGTTTCCATTGCGATTTTTAGCGGCGCGGCAACTAAATTATTTTTTGCCTCAACCAAATTTTTAACTTCGCTAGCTAAAACGGCTTGGGTCTTCCACGCTTCGGAAAGAAAACTTACATTGGTGGTTTTATCGCCAAAATTAACAATCATGTCTTTGGCTGAATTCCAAAGGTTTTGAAATTGAGTTGTTAAATTAACAGTAGCGTAAGCCGCAGTGGTAACAGACCCGACAGCGCTTTCTTGAATGATTCCCAAAGGGCTGATTTGCCAAAATGGCGGCGTGTAATTTTGCTGTTTTTGCGTTTCTTCAAAAAAAAGTTTGATGATCCCGGCTCCGGCGCCGATGGATTTGGGAGCGAGGAGGGAAAAGTGGGAGGAGAGGATGAGGGGATCGTCCAATAACAAGACGTTATCGTTAATAAAATCTCCAACAAAACTTTTCCAATAATTACTAGCTGATTGGGAAAAAAATAATGGATATCTTATATTATTAATTTTCCCATAAAAAACATCATAATCATTACCTTCTTCTAATATTTCATTCTTACTATCAATTATTTTAATTTCTGAATATCTTTTGCTTCCTATTGTGTCTTTACTATAAAAATTGTTATTGCTAAAATTGGCGACAAAATCAAAATATTTATCCAATTCATTAAAATAGATTGGTTCAGCAGGCAAGGCCTTAAAATTTTTCTTTACCCATTGCTCATAAGGGTCTCCTTCTGGATGAGCGTCATCACGAGTGTGAGCAGGAACAGACATATCTTCTATCAGATGTAAAATATGGCCTAAGGCAGTAAATGCTTTTTCATAATCGCCTTTTTGATATTGATAAATCGCCTCTTGCCAACTTTGGTTACCCTTAGAATAGTTAGTTTGATGTTGATAATTTTTAGACCAAACCTTGGCGCTGTCATAAGCGCCTTTTAAGCCAAGATTATGAACAGGGTCGTAAAAATGATTCATCCACCTTAAAGGAGTGTCTTCCTCAATAGCGCCTGCCATCAGCCAATTGATTTCTTTTTGGCTTAATTTAGGCAAGCTGCCCTGCTCTAATTTGTTATTGTAAAGTTCGGCTGACAAACGGGTAAGGCCAGGATGAGCGATATTGGTGTCGTAAACAAAAACTCGGCCAATAAAAATAGCCGAGCCAAAAATAATCAAAAAGACAAACAAAACAAAAAAACGTATTTTTTTAATTTGCATACCCCCTTTAATTTATTCTAAAAGAATGTCCCCCTTTGCGTCCTCCTCCTTCTTGTCCTATTTATCCTCCTTTATTTTTTTATTTTACTTCTATGAGAACATTGAATAATTACCAATTATTTGTCATCCCGAGCGAAGCGAAGCGGAGCCGATGGATCCCTTTTGGCTAATTTAAGGGATTCCTCCACAGGATCCTGCCCCGAGCGAAGTCGAGGGGGCCGGAATGATAACAAAATAATTGTCCAACGCTCTCTTTTATATGAAAACAACCTTTTTTATCTATAATGATTTTATTTTCCAGTCGCCATCAATATCCTTCATAAAATCTATACGATCACCGAAAATCTTACCATCTTTTTCAATACCTATTGAATACTGCGCTGAAGTATCATACAAATAAATCTTATCCAACTTTTTATCTAAATCCTTTATCATATTTTCCAACAAGCCATTCTCCTTAACTTTTTTAAACGACTTAATCAACTTTGTTTGTTTTGTCTTATCAATATCTAAATTTCTTGGATAAATTTCAAGATCTCTTAAAAAAAACTGATTTGAAGCTTCTTCAAAATTACCAACTTTTAATAATTCTATAAATTTTGCGTAAGTTTGTTCAGGAGTTTGTCTTGTTGGAACATCAACGGTATAAACCTGTGGAAACATCTTCTCCAATTCTGCGTCCGTATATTTTGTGTAAGGAAAATTCGGCCTAACTAAATTTTGCCGCGCCAATTTTTGCTTATAAGAATACCAACCAACGCCAACCAAAATTAAAACCAAACCAAAAACAAAAAGCAGATAATAACCTGCTATTTTAAAAATAGTTTTCTTTGTCATATTCCCCCTATAAAAATTATAAGCAAAGCTTGAAATTTCGTCAGGGTTCGCAAGAAATAAAACCTACGGTTTTCTTTCTTGACTCACCCTTAGAAATTAAAAAAATCCTCCTCGCGCTGTTATTATATCAAATTTTTCTTTCAACAAAAAATCCAACTGTGGATAACTTTTAAAAAACCAAAATCCATATCGGATAAAATAGGATAAACGTAAAAATTGTCTATCGGGTTCAAGAAAATATTAATTCTAAATTTTTATGCCTGTTTTCTTAATCTCATAAACCAAAGGATCTGCTTCATTGGCAAAATCTTTGACGCTGAAAATATGCGGCTCTAACCGTTTGTCTACCTGCAAAGATAAACGTGAAGAAACCTGACGAGAACGCCACCAGCCATTTGGCATTTTTTTAGCCACAATTGCTACATCAATATCACTCCAACGCGTAGGATTGCCATTAACATAAGAACCAAACAAAAAAACACTGGAAATCAAAAAACCATTTTGCGATAAAAGATGTCTATACTGCCGCACTAATTGTTTTACTTTAGGCCGAGACATAATTCTTTATAAAAATCTTTGATTACTTTCAAATACTTTCTTGCAAACCGCGCGTCGCACTTTTTTTAAAAGCTTAATTTATAATCCGGATAGCGAGATAATAAATTGAATTCATTAATTTCTTTTAATAAAATCACCTTTTTATATTCAAGATTCAAGCCAGCCAAATCTTGCAAACGGACAAGATCATGTATTTTAGGCGCGTGTTCGTTGGTATTCTTAACCACCAGTGCCTTTAAAATTTTTTCCAAAATAATGTGGCCAAAAAACAAACAATAAGAATAATGCTTTAAGCGATATAAACCAAGCATTACTTGATAATCTTTTTCAGCAGTTTTTTGCCAGTATTTTACAAGCTCTGATATTTTCGTCATATACCGACATCGTACCAAAAACAAGCAAAAAGTCAAATCAAAATGTTAATTCTAAATTTTTATGCCGGTTTTTTTAATTTACTCCCTGCATTTGCCGCACATCCCGCATTTGCCTTTCCAATCTATCCACTCTGGCGCGCAACCCTAAAATATCACCGGCAATGGCATCTGAATCTTCAAAAGTTACACTTTCCAATTTTGTCAATTTGCCTTTAATATCTTTCAACTCCGTTTTCAATGATCTAAAATTATCTTCCGCGCTATTTTCGAAATCATTAAACTTTGTTTCAAGAGAACCAAACTTTATTTCAAGAGAACCAAACTTTATTTCAAGAGAACCAAACTTTATTTCAAGAGAACCAAACTTTATTTCTAGTGATTCTATTCTCTTTTCTAATGCCGCAAAATTATTATCTACGGTTAAAAAACGTCCGTCCATATACTCTATTACAGCTTCAAAACCCTCACGCATCGTTAAGGTTAAATCCTCAAATCTCTTATCAATACCATCAAATTTATTATCAATACCATCAAATTTATTATCAATACTCTCAAATCTCTTATCTATTTTCTCAAATTCTTTGTGTACATTCTCAAATTCTTTGCCTATTTTTTCAAATTCTTGTTTAGTTTCTTGGTCCATAAAATTTTATTGATAGTAACATTATTACACATCGGCAAAGTGGTGTCAAAAAGTGATGCCAAAAATTGGATAATCAATTGAAAAGACACAAAAAAACCTCCTCGCGCTGCTATTATACCAAATTTTTCCTTCAACAAAAAATCAACTGTGGATAACTTTTAAAAACCAAAAAAGCCGCCATTAGACGGCCTTTGTTATTGGCTTTTTTCTCTTTTCTTTCAAATCTCTTGTCTTTCCCCCTCTTTTCTTACTCTATAATTATTTCAATCTTGCGCCGTCTGAATATACTTCGCTTTCTTTAATGATGACAATCCTATCCCAACGGAAGTTAAGCTTGTTAAAAGTTTTTTCGTCTGCGACATGCCTTTTAACTTGTTTAGACGGGTCTATCAAATCCGGCTCTAAACGATAAACCTTAGCGCTTTTCTTGTATTTTATCAATGTATAGTTTGGATGATGACTTGTGTAACTTATCTCACTGCCTGTCTGATACTTGTCCAACAATGTTTTATCTATATCTTCTATCCAATTCCATTTATAATTTAATGCGTTAAATACATCCGCGTCTGTAATCCAATATTTTTCTGTTCCCAACAACAAATAAACTTTCGGGTCTGTGACAATTTTAACTAATGCCCCGTATTTAGGGTCATATTTGGGCCCCAAAGGAGTAAATCCGAGCGTGTCGTTGGATATGTTGCTCAACGCGTCTTTAGTAACAGTTTTAACCTCTTTCCATGAGTCAAAATAGGAAAAAAACGCGGCAGGATTTCTAAATGGACGTTTCTCGCACTTTTCCGTAATATAATATACGGATTTGGATTTGGATGATTTGTAAGCCAGACCCGGAGTTAAAAAACAGGAAATCGGCTTTTCTTCTGGCGCTTTGTCTGGCGCTTTGATAGAGATTTTAGGGGTTGTAATTGGTTGAGTTGATGTCACAGATGGAGTTGTGGTTGTGGTTGTGACAGACAATGTGGTTGGAGCGACGCTTGTTGAAGGAGGGGTATAGACAGTTCCGCCAGTTCCAGATAGACAAGTGCCGACTGGTGTTATGGTAACCGTATGCTGCACAAAATCACTTGGACAAGTTAAAGAAACGGTAGATGCTCCAGATCCACAGCTTGCCGAAACAGAACACTGCGCGTTATTAGAGACATCAAATCTTTTAAATCCCGCGTAAGTCAAACTAACAACTGAACTCGCCTCCATAATGAAATCAATACTGGAATTATTCACAGTAAACGACTGAATAGTTGTATCCGTACCTAACGAATAACTTGAACTATCAGACGGCAAAACTATAGAAGCGCCTGATGTTATAGTCACATTATTAGCCGCGTATATCACTCCTGCCAAGCCCAACGCCAAACCAAGTGATAATGCCGCGAAGAAAAGACTCTTAATAGATATTTTCTTCATAATAAATTAAATTAGTAAATTGAGTCTTTTTTAGTTACGACAATCAACAGTAGTGCTTATTGCTATAGTATTACCGGTGAGAATAGTCATATACTTGGTTGTACCGGCAACATCTTTTACCACAAAACAAGTGCCTTTAGGAGTGGCATTTGAAGAATCAATGATAATTGTGCTTGTAGCAGTCGATTGAAGTGTTTGGATGGTTCCCGAAGCTTTAACACTGCCATCGCTTCCATCAACATAAAATTTGCCAGAGTTAAACAAGGATGCCTGACCGATAGTAAGTGTGCTATTGGTAAGAGTTGAAGTAACACTACCGCCTAAACTGATTCTGCCAACATCTCCGTTAGTATCTATTTGTACTCTGATAGCGCCTGTTGAATCAACAAAAACTATTGCTCCTGATTCATTGGTTGACTTTGAATTCAATCTCAACATCCCGCCAAGTAAAGTAGGAGAACCTAAAGTCAAAAGACTATAATTATAAACGCTTGCCTGACCACCTGGACCAGTGAGGATAGCGTTGGTGGAAGAACTAAAACTTCCTAATAAACTACCTGAACTATTCTCCCATCTTGTTAAAACATTATCACCAGTGGAGGTGGCTCTAATAAACAACTGGGCATTACCTGTTGGCGCGACGCCAATAGCCATAGAGCCATAAACTTGAGTGGTGTCGCCGGTGCCAGCGGCATTGGAGTCGCCAAGGGTGGTGTTGCCATAAATCGTCAAACCACCGGTAGTTTGGAGAGTGCTGGAGGTATTTAAGGCGCCAGTCACCATCAGATTGGAGGCAAATGTAGAAGAAGCGCTGGCAATCAAGCCATTGGTAGTGTACAAAATACCAGTAGAAGTAACATTTCCAAAAGCGTAAAGAGAACTAGAAACAGAAACATTGCCTGCGGAATTAACATAGAATTTGCCAAGGACATCTGCTGCAACCGCACCAACAGCCAAAGTATTTTTAGTTAATGTAGAAGTTGAAGTTAAATCGCCAACAGTCATCACATTAAAATACCCGCCAAGAGTAGTTAAATCAGCAGCCGCATCGCCTAAAGTAACCGCGCCATTGGCAACCAAAGCGCCAGTTAAAGTTGTGGCGCCCACTATGGCCAAAGTTCCCGTAGCAAAAACATTACCAGTAGAACCATCAACATAAAACTTACCCAAATTGTATCCACTTGCCTCACCAACGGTAAAACTGGTCTTTGCTAAAGTGGAGGTATTGGAACCATCAGACACATATATTGTGCCAAGTTTACCAGTGATGGTGATGGCGTCTCCCACGGTATCGCCTAAAGTAACCGCGCCATTGGCAACCAAAGCGCCGGTTAGAGTTGTGGCACCCACTATGGCCAAAGTTCCCGTAGCAAAAACATTACCAGTAGAACCATCAACATAAAACTTACCCAAATTGTATCCACTTGCCTCACCAACGGTAAAACTGGTCTTTGCTAAAGTGGAGGTATTGGAACCATCAGACACATATATTGTGCCAAGTTTACCAGTGATGGTGATGGCGTCTCCCACGGTATCGCCTAAAGTAACCGCGCCATTGGCAACCAAAGCGGCGGTTAATGTTGTGACACCTGTAACACCTAAAGTACCACCTACGGAAACATCATTGCCAACTGTTGTCGCGGCTAAAACTGAAACAGGAAGCGAAAAAATTAACACAAAAGCAAAACAAAGAAAAAAACTCTTAAACTGTCTTGCTTTAAGGCCTAAACTTTTTTTCATAAAAAATAATTTAATTTAATGATTTATAAAAAATTTAAATAAAGAGATTACGACCGTTTTTCCCTTTATCTAAATTTTTAATTAATTTTAACATTAGACTTGTCCCCAAATACCATTATTTAATTTACTCCTTTAATAATTTTTCCTGGCGAGCGGCGTAAAATTGGATTATATCCACAATCTTATTAAGAGTTTCATCATACACAATCGCCCCTGTATCATAAAGCAAAACTTTTTGCCCATTTCTAATATACTGATAAAGAACAGGATTTTCTTTATACAAACTAACGGCATCTTTGACAGTTGCCACTGTAAATTGTTTAGACGGCAAAAGAATATGTTGCGAAACCTTTTCAACCACTCCTCCCACTTCCGGGTCGATATTTGACAAATCTAAAAACTCTTTTTTTGTTTCTAATTTATTCTCCGTCGCGTTTCGCGCCCAGTTGTTTCCTTTGTTCCTTTGAATGTCAAAAACAAACCAACTTAAAATTAAAAGCAACAACACAACCAAAACTAAAATTGATAACAAAATCGGCAACAAAAAGTCTTTATTCTTTTTCCCAGCTAAAATCATAAATTTACTTAAATTAAGTATACCACATCTAAAAAAAAATATTCCTTTACTTGTGGATAACTTTTAAATATCCATCGACTAATAATAACTAAAAAATGATTTATATGATTGATGCCTTGACTTTTCAACCCTTTTGGGTCTAAAATTAAAGTGGGTTAAAGCTCTTTTACAACCAATAAGGAGGAAAGAAGATGAGATACAAGACAGCCATGTTGCTGGTAATTTTCTTTAGTTTTGGATGCCTTACTATTCCAGACAGGACACAAATGACAAATACAGATATAGTTAATTACCAAGAAGATGTAAACGAAGAAACAAATGATGATGTTTTGGAAACCTCTGGTGATTTAATGCCAGAGCTTCCTTCTCTATCAGATTTTGCAACTGAAGATGACTATTACAATAAAGAGGCGGGAGACAATTTCAATACCACTGATGATGATGACGATTGTAAAGAACATTGCAATATTCAGGAAGAAGCGTTGGAAGAACCGGCTGAAAGTGAAGATGTCGCGGAATATCCAGACGCGCAAACAAACGCGCAAGAAGCGACAGAAATAAACGAAGACGCTTTAAATGTCTCCGACACATCGGATGCCTTTTATATTGAAGAAGCAAATGAAGAAATCTTTGTCCAGCTTTGTATGCTTCTGCCAAATGCTTGCGATGATTTGAATCAATGCACCGACGACACCTGCGATTCAATACTTGGCTGCCAGCACTTTCTAAAAGAAGGATGCTGCCGCGCCGACATAGAATGCGACGATGTGGATTTCTGCACGACAGACACTTGTGAAACCGCTACTGGCAAATGCCAACACTCGCAGTTTAATTGTGATGATGGCAACGCCTGCACCACTGATTCCTGCGAACCAAGCGCGGGCTGTCAATTCACCACTATTGTTTGCGATGATGGCAATGCCTGCACGACAGATACTTGCGCTCCGGCCATAGGATGTAAGCACGCGGCTGTGAATTGCGACGACTCCGACACTTGTACGGATGACTCCTGTGAGCCCGATGTTGGTTGTAAGCACACACTAATAAACTGTGACGATGGAAGTATCTGCACGACCGATTTTTGCCAAAATGGTGTGGGATGTGTTCATAACTGGACATGCCAATGCCAATATGACGCTGACTGTGATGACAACAACCCTTGCACGGATAACACCTGCCCGCTGGGCACGTGTGTTTACACCAACAACACCCTGTCATGTAACGACGGTGATATTTGCACCCTGAACGATTTCTGCGACAAAGGTAAGTGCGTTGGTGGCGTTGATGTTAATTGCGATGATGGCAATGCCTGCACGAGTGACATTTGCGTTCCAGCCGCGGGATGTCAGCACGCGGCTGTGAATTGTGATGACGGCAACCTATGCACCGATGATACTTGCAATCTGGCAACAGGTTGTATGTACACCAACAACACTGCCGAGTGCGACGATGGAAGTGTCTGCACTTTGATTGACACCTGCCAAGGCGGCAAGTGCGTGGGCGCAAACCCGCTGGACTGTGATGACGCCGACCAGTGCTCACTGGACGTCTGCCACAAAATGCTCGGCTGTCTACACAGCAAGCTCTCGGGCACGCAATATCCCTGCGACAACAACGATGCCTGCACAGTCAACGATTATTGCGACAAAGGCGTCTGCCAAGCAGGTACTCAAACCTGCGAGTGCTACGCCACAGCCGACTGCGCTGTCAAAGAAGACGGCAACCTGTGCAATGGCACACTAAAATGCGACATCAATCAGATGCCGCACAAGTGCGTCTTGGACATGACGACCATCATCACATGCGATACCTCACGAGACACTGCCTGCTCCAAAAACACCTGCCAGCCAATAAGCGGCAAGTGTGAGATGGAAGCGGTGAATGAGGGAGCCACCTGCCAGAGCGGCCAGTGTATCGCTTTGGCAACCTGCCAGCTCGGACAATGTGTTGTAGTGAACAAACCCGACGGCGCAGAGTGCGACGACGGCGATATTTGCACCCTGAACGATTTCTGCGACAAAGGTAAGTGCGTTGGCGGCGTTGATGTTAATTGCGATGATGGCAATGCCTGTACAACAGACACTTGCGCTCCGGCCATAGGGTGTCAGCACGCGGCTGTGAATTGTGACGATGGCAATGCCTGTACCGACGATACTTGCAATCTGGAGACAGGTTGTATGTATATCAACAACATTGCCGAGTGCGACGATGGAAGCGTCTGCACTTTGATTGACACCTGCAAAGGTGGCAAGTGCGTAGGCGCTGCTCCTTTGGACTGTGATGACACCAATCAATGTACGCTGGACATCTGCAACAAAATGCTGGGATGTCTTCACAGCAAAATAGCTATGAACAACAAGCCCTGCGACAATGGCGATGACTGCACCAAAGACGACACCTGTCAGAACGGCGCCTGCCAAGCAGGAACTCAAACCTGCGATTGCTACGCCACCCCCGATTGCGCAGATAAGGAAGATGGCGACTTTTGTAACGGCACGTTGGTGTGTAATACATCAGTAATGCCGCACAAGTGCGAGCTGGACTTAACCAGCGTCATCATCTGCCAAACCACTCAAGACACTGCCTGCCTCAAAAACACCTGCCAGTCAATAAGCGGCAAGTGTGAGATGAAGGCGGTGAATGAGGGAGGAACTTGCCAAAGCGGCCAGTGCATCGCCTCGTCAACCTGCCAGCTCGGACAATGTGTTGTCGTGAATAAACCCGACGGCGCAGAGTGCGACGATGGTAAAAGCTGTAATAATAATGACTCTTGTAAACAAGGTAAGTGCGCAGGATCATCTTTCCTCATTGCCAATTTTGATACCGGGGTCTTGGATGCGGGGTGGGAACTCACTGGTGATACTCCATACCAAATAAGTGGAGATCAATGGTATCCTTGGCAAGGATACACTTCACCTCCTAACTCACTGGTGTTCCACGATTCTGGAGTAGATTCCTCTGCCTTCCTCACTTCTCCAACATTCACCCTACTTACAGGGCATACATCATCCTTGATTTTTGACTACCACACCGGAGGCGTTGGACCGCAACAACAAAGCTTTGCGGTTGAAATCCATGAAAAATCCGGCTCCACCACCCTATTAGAGAAAGGCAAATCTCCTCCACTACCATGGACTAACTACATTCTATCCTTGGATAACTATACCGGGGAAGTATGGCTCACCTTCCACTTCGTAGGGCCATTCATATTCGAAGCCATAGACAGCATCAGCGTTGGCTGTCCCTAAACTTGATTTCACCTAACTAAAACTCTTTTACGAGGCCCCGTTAATTAATGGGGCTTCCTTTTTTTAATTTTTCCTCCAATTCCAATATTACATCTTTAAAACCTTTGTTATTGGGATATTGTTCTAATAGATCCTTATATCCAGACAATGATTCTTCATAACGACCGATAGCGCGCAAATATGAAGACTTTTCAAGAAGAAGCTGCATATTACCCTCGGTTGCTTTAAGTCCATTATTGTAAACTTTAATAATTTCATCCGGAATTTTTTTCATTTTAAATCTGTACAACTCGGCCAAATAAGTATATCCTTCTCCGTAAACAGGGGCAACAGCAATAGCACTCTTATAATACTTTTCAGCCATTTCAAATTCTCCCAAACCATTGGCAACCGAGCCAGCGCTCCAATAAAAAATAACATTTTGGCTGCCAAACTGGCTAATTCCCTGTTGATATATTTTTAAAGCTTGTTGCAAAAAATAATCGTCTTTGGTCGCATCGCCCAATCCCTTCCAAGCAAAACCCAAAGATATTAACGCGGCAGGATCTTTACTGCCTTTCTCTTCGTTCTTTTTTATTTTTTCTTTAAGCTCTTTATATTGTCCCAGCCATTCTTTATTATCACCCAATCTTTTTAAGATCTGCTGATCCATTCTCCACGAAGAATTAATCAATTGGTAAGTTATAAAACTGACCGCTACTACTACAATCGCGCTGACAATTATCAAATTTAGTTTTGTTAGATATTTACTCATATCTCTTATAATTTATTTTATTTATTATTTTCTAATAATTTATTGGGATAATTCTTCTCTAAAGAGTAAAGATCCAAAACATAAAGTTTCTGGTCAACAGTTAAACTATACCCCAATTCAATGGCTTTTTCAATACTCTTGAGCCCTTGAGGGCGATTGCCGCTCGCCACATTGGCCAAACCCAAAAACCAATGGGATGTACTGATGTCTGGTGCCACATTTACCGCTTTTTGCGCAAAATCAATTGCTTTGACAAAGTCATGCTTTAAAAGATAAAGACGAACCAATAAAAATAAAACTTCTTGTTTTCGCGTGGCGATTCCCAAAGCAAGAGATAGGGATCTTTCGGCTTCAATGTAATATTTTTCATCAATCTTTTCTCCCAACACTAAATAAACCTGCCCCGCCCAAACAGGAAAGGCTAAATTATCAGTGAATTTCTTTGACTCATTATCAAGTGTTTTAGCAATCGACAGAGCTATACTTTCTATATTTGTATACTTAGAAACCACGCCAGCTTTATCAAATTTGGTTAATTGTTCTGCCAAAAAAATCGCATTTTCCGCAAGAAAAGGCCCTGGCATAGACAAAGCTTTTTGAGCGGCAACTGACCAATCATTAATATTTGGAGAAGTCTCGGCTTGGCGCATAAAATATGAAGAACGCAATGGAACAAAATTAAAACGATAAAGAGAAAAAATCAGAATGAAAAACAAAACCTTTTTTAGGGTGTCAAAAAAAATATTTTTTGTCTCTGCTATTTTACTAATAACAACGACTGGAGAGGATTGCGAAGAAATAAACGCCAATATTAAAAACCACAAAATAAGACTATTGGTGGTTTCAAACAAAAATAAACCGCCGACAAAATAGGCAACGAGAGTAGCAAAGAGAATTATTTTCCCCACAGTAGAGACAGATTTTAAACCTCTCCCTACGATTTTGTTTTTCAATAAATAAAATCCCGCCAGAAATAAAATTGCCAAATAACTAATTACACCAAAAACCCCCGCGCTGTCCAACACCTCCAATAGCCAATTATGCGGCTTATCCCAGACGGTTTCGGTAAAACCATATTTTAAAAATTTAGGATTATAATATTTGTCAAAAATTATTTCATAATTGCCCCAACCCCAACCTTGAAGCGGCCGCTCTTTAATTCCCTGCCAAGCACTTTGCCAAGCTAGTAGACGGGTTTGAGCTGTGCTCGAAGAAAGATAAATATTGGTAAAACCGGAGATGGAAGGAAAATATTTTTGCAAAACCGGTCGGTCTTTAAAAATAAAAAAAAGAAGAAATAAAGAAGAAAGAATAATTATAGAAAAAGCTGACCAAATCTTGACTTTTTTGTGGCGAATAAAAAACAAACAAAGTATTAAACCAAAAAACGCGCCGACGAATATTCCCAACAAAGCCCCGCGGTTGCCGGTATCAATAATAGCATAGAAGAATAAAACCGACGCGGCTAAAAATAGCCAACGCAATTTGTTTCTGTATTTCGTAAATAGATTTAAAAGTAATCCAATCGCAAGAATTAAATAAGCTGCCAAAAAGGCGCGGTTGCCAATGATTCCACCACCAGAGAGACTGCGCCACGATTCAGGCAAAAAATTGGGAAACAATATGGTTGTTGAGACGATCGCGGCGACAATGACGGCAATCAAAAAAAACGAACTTGATTGTTTCGCTCCGACTTTTGTATCGGGACTCACAATGACATTATGGGAACGAAAAAAATGAGTCAACAAAAAATAAAACGCGCCAAAATGCAGCCAAGTAAAAACACCATTGGCGCGCGCTTGATTGCCCCAAAAGCTGTTGGACGGATTGACGCCAGTGAGAGAAGTGAGAATGATGATAGAGAGAAATGCCAAAATTGACCAATCAAGAAAATTAAACTTTTGAAACCATTTCACCTGTCCACTGGATTCCAGCTTTCGCGGGAATGACAAAATATACCACAAATATACAAACACCAAAACCTCAACAATAATTTGAAAAATAATTGTCTTGCCAAAATGCCACGGAAAAAATGTGAACGGTGTAAAGGCCAACGGGAGCAACATTATCAGATAAAAACCATATTTTAGGATTAAATCGTGCCTAATTGAGAACATAAAATTAAATTTAATATACCAAATTTCTTGCAAAAAATCAACAACCCATCGCTTTTAGTGCGATGGGTTGCTGGACGATAGTTTATGCTACTATCAAACAAAGTCTATTAGTAGGTAAGGGTCTTTTGCGCGAGTGGGAGGTTGCGGTCATTACCAACGATAGTCGTTGACCCAGACACGCCGTCACCCCAAAGGATGCCATAACGAGTAGCGCCGGTACCGGAGGCAGCCATAGAAACATGGCTGTTCGGGACGGTTATAGACAATGATTTGGCAGTGGCCGCGTCAGTAGTATCCAACGTCACCCAAAAGGTCTTGGAAGCGCCGGATGAAATCGCGACATCGGTCATGTTAGCATTAACAAAGTTGGTGTTACCCATTACCTTAGCAATTGTAGCACCAGTTATAAAGGTTGTTGTACCCAAATTGGTGGTAGACAACGAATCCTTATAAATAGTTAACACGCGATCCGCGGTGTTTGAGATGGTCGTGGAAATACTGAAGTTTAAGGCATAAACCGTAGCGGAATAACCGCCGGCATTAGCCTTATTCTCAACTGTTAACTTAGCAATAGTCTGCGCGGCATTGGGTGAAGAAGCGCCAGATGGCGTATCACCTGCCCAAGCAATAGCGAGTTTAGCGCGATAAAGCACAAATTCATTTGCGCGGACCTGACCAGTAACCGCCACCACTTGAGTGGCAGTGCCATAACCTGTATCTTCAAGAGTCAAAGGAGTGGTAGTACCAGCAGTATCAGTTGTGGCTGTAAAGTTGCCTACCGCTATTACACTGGTTGCGCCTGATTGAGCGCCAGTAGCTGTAATTGGTAATTGTACCCCGGCAGTCGTGCCATCATAATCAGGAACTAAAGCAAGTTGAAATGCCTTGCCTGTTGCTGTAATACCAATATCCTGATAAGTGTTTAAATCCGCCTTCACAGTAATAACCTTTGATTGATTAGCAGGTATAAGATATGTGAAGCCACTAAATTTGGCTCCAGCATAAGTTGAGGTAGATAAGGTATTATCGGTTTGAGCAGAATTAAAGGCATTTATTGCTGAACCAATCAGAACTCCAGCATCATCATACAACCTGATATTTTTTAATGTACCAGTAGCACCGGACATAACAGCATTGCTCAACACTAATTCGGTAATCTCGATGCCTTCTGAAGCATCAGCAGTTAATTTAAACTTAGCTAAAGTCTGATCAACTGCCCCCATAAGCAAGTTGGTGGGTAACGGTGTATCAGAATCAATAGCCACAGTCAAACTACCGGCAGAAGCAATATAGGTGTTCTGCAAAACGACATCAGTGGAGTAGCTGGCAGCAGTGCCAGTAAGCTTACCGCTCGCTGTAACAGAATCAAAATTGACAATCGGAGTAGCGGCAGTTTGGGCTGTAGACTTGATATCAGCCACCACATCAACCACATACTGTTCTCCGGCTTTGATAGTTACGGCAGGAGAAATGCTAAAGGTGTGGCTTTGAACCGCGGAAGCGCCACTTGATGGATTGGACACTGTCGCGCCCAATTGAGTGGTGCCACGCATCAACTTCAAATTCTGAAGATACGCATTGGCATAGTAAGTGGTACTCACATCAACCACAGCAATCTGTGACACTTCTGCATCTTCACCAGCACCACCGTTAATCACAAAGGAACCAATCTTCACACCGGCGCCATTAATTGTACCTGTTGGGTTGGTTGATGTCTTATTACCAAATGAGGCATTTTTAGACACTGATAAGGTGCCGGCGGCAATCTGTAAGGTACGACCAATTAACGCGGAAACAGTCGGCGCGTTTAATGAAGTCAAGCCCTGAGCGGTGCCGGTAGTGATATCGGCATGAACGGTTTGGGAAGCACTAGATGTACCAGTAACATCAGCCTTAATAGTTAAGACGGAAGTTGTGCCGGAACGGACAATCCAAGTACTGCCAAAGGTCGGCGCCCAAGTGGTGCTACCATCGCAAGCTAAAGAAGCAGAGGTGGTGCCAATTTGGGTGCCATCAGCTAATACCTTAAGATTCACCAATGTTCTGCCAGAAGTATTATTTGTACAAGTGACAGTCACGGTAGTAATCTTAACATCTTCGCCATTGGCTTTGACATTAAATTTGGAGAGCAAAACACCTGTGGTTGAAGAAGCAATATTGCCGGTTGGAGAATCAACAGCCACAGACATTGACAAACTACCTGAAGCAACAGTGTAATCAACGCCTGGTGTAACTACGGCAAAACTGTCCAAACCATTATGCTTTAAGAAAACGCCATAGCCCTTGTCATAAATAATAAGGTCGCCGGCGTTTTGAAGGGTAGCGCGGAAGGTGCGAGTAGAACCGGAAACAATGTCAGCCTTCAAACTTAAGGTCTTTACCGTGCCTTTGATAAATGTGTAAGGAGTAGCAGGCGCAATGGTCACGGTCTTATCAGCGGCCATACCAGCCACGGTCGCGCCAACTTGCGTGCCGCCATCCCATAAGGCAATATTCTTTAAGTCGCCAACATTGAACGAGCCAATAATGGTGAACTTAATACTGCGTAATTCCACATCTTGGCTTTGGGTAGTGGCGGTAAGGCGCCAAATTTCATAACCAAGTTGGCCAGGGTCAACATTGCTGGCCGAAGATGGAGCAATACTAGCCAAAGCAAATTCACCTAAATCTGTCACAGTTGCCCCTGTAAATGTGTTGCCCGCGATTGGGAAACTACCATTAACAACAGCACCATCAGTAACAATGTCACCCAAAACATCCACTTTAAAACCAACTGTAATACCAGCGGAAGCACTGTTCTTAAGATCAAATTTTACAATAATAGCTTTGGTAGTGCCCTTAGCTACTGTAAACAAGCCGCTACTGTTGTTAAAGGTAAAAACCTTGGTAGCAATTGACGGAGATGACGCTAATTGCGTGTCGCCATCATAAAGATACATATTAACCACGTCAGTATCGGCGGAAATGCCAGTGCGGGTTAATTTTACGGTTTTTACTTTGACATCGCCGTCAGCTGAAGCAGTAAAATTGAGCTTTAAAGCCGGAATTAAGGCCTGAGCGCCATCAGTAGTATCGGTACTATCTGACACAATGGTCGTAGCCACCGGAGTATCAGCGGCTAAACCTACTGTTAAACCAGTACCGGCTGTAACCACCACCGTCGGCACCACTACAACAACCTCCCCAGCCCCACTATTCACAGGAGTAGCAATCGTCGCATCCTTAACAGCTAAATCAACGCCAGCAGTGTAAGCAGTCAAATCAGCGGCAACAACCGCGAATTTGGTCTGCAAACCATTGGCAACCAAACCTTCGGCAGTCACTTTCTGTTTGGTCGCGCCTGCGCCGATTAAAAAATAATCGGAAGCGACTTTCACCAAAGAGCCAACCGGATAGGCGGCGGTGTTGATGGAAGTTGCGCTAATAGTATAAACATTGGGAAATATGATTGCTGGAACATCACGGACTGTTTTAGCCCAGTTTGCGCCATACAAAGCTTTTGCAATTTCAGCTGTTTCTATCCAACGAATCGCTCCGTTTGGTTCCACAGCGTAAACTTTCGGGTCGGTATTAACTTTAATCAAGTATGTGCCAGCGCGAAAAGGTACTCCACCTTTCCCCATGGAAATGGAGGCAATTTGAGTATCAGGAACTGTCTTCACTATTGACCAGTTCTTATACCATGAAAAATAGACAGCATCAGATGGGAAAGCGTAACGCTTGCCATCAGCCGCGTAGACAAACACATCTTTGGTTGACGCGCCTTTGATAACATCACCAGCAGTCAAAGTGACTGTGGTTTCAGCTGACGCGACAAGCGGAGCCACAAAAGCGGCAACGCCCAATGACCAAAGAATGGTTGTGGCGACTACGCCGACAGTAAGAGCTTTCTTACCCATTTTTAATACATCGTTCATAATTTATTTTAATTCTTCTTGCCAATCGTGTCTTGCCGAGGCAAGGTTTAGATTGGCTTTTTTTATTTAAGTAGATGCCGCGCGATTTTCACCGCGCCCGACCTTTGGTCGCTCTACCCTCTTTCGCTTCTTCTTGCTTTGACCTATCACCAAATAATTTTGATGACAGGTCTTTTAAAAGCAGGTTTTTGCGAAAAAGCTTTTTAATAAACTAACTTCCGTGATAAAACACGGGGTAGAATAGATAGCTTCCTTGTCATTCCGACCGAATCCCCTTGTCATTCCGACCGAAGTGGAGGAATCCCCTTGTCATTCCGACCGAAGTGGAGGAATCCCTTTCAATCTGCTCTGCCCCAAGTTCTATATTATAAATGTTCAATTATTTGATTGTAGATGTTCCTACTGTTGTTGGCGCTACCATTGGAGCTTGCGTCGCGTTAACCCCAGCAGTTTCTGTTTTTAACAAAACCCCGCTGGATACCCCGCCAGATACTCCTCCTGAAACTGTACTGGATGTTTTGCCAGAAACCGTTGCCGCCTCAACCGCGGCTGTCAAGACCTTGCTTGCTTCAACTTTAATCTCTGCTGTTTGCGTTAAAATAGTGGTCTTTTTCAAACTATCCATCGCCCCTGTTAAATCCTCTTTAGCCAAACTTTCTTTTGCTTGAGTCAATTCTGTCTTGGCTGCCTCTGTTGATATTTTTACCGGCTCCATAATTTTTTGATTAACATCTTGCGCTTTCTTTTCTTCTTTAGTAGGAATTACTGCCGCTGTTGATGTAACCGCCATATTTTTGATCTCCATTTCCACGCCAACAACTTTAACTTCCAAAGCATTTATTTTATTATCCACCAAATTTTTTATTTCTTCCTTCCCTATTACGGCGCTGTTGACTTGATGTTTTTCAACAATAACTTCCACCGCTTTAACGCCTATTTCCACCATCACTGCTGTGGCTTTCTTTACTTGGTCTTCAACTTTGTCCGTGGCTAATCCAGCGGCAACGGTCTCGGCGGTAACTGGCGCGTTCAAAGCCAAAATAGACACAGCGTTAGCAGCCATATCTGTTTTGATTTGGTCCAATGTTTTTTGAATTTCAATTGATTTTTGATCAACCGCCTTGGCGATCTCCACTGTTTCCGCAGACTTGCCTGTGGCGCTATCTTGTTTAATACTATCTAAATTAACTTTCACAACTTCCAAATCATCTTTTAAATGTTTTACAGCTTCTTCAACTTTCACTTCTTTTTTCGGCAAATTATTTTTAACGATTTTGTTCACCTCGCCAGCTCGCCGGCCAGCGTTTTCCATTCGCAATTTTATTTCCTGCGGCTTATTGGCCAAAGATGTTTGCACATTTTCCGCTGCCAATTTTATCGGATACAAAACATCGCCGGGCAAACTATTGTAAGAAGCGTACACAGTGGTAATCCAGCCGCCAAAAACAGTACTTGCTAAAATGCCAATAAAAATAATCGGGCGGACAACATAACCCACAAACTGCGGCGGCAAAAAGATATTTAAGCCACGCCAGATTTTATTGAAAGAAAAGCTTTCACGCGGATGGCCGATATTATTTCTAACCTGCATAAGCAAAACTTCCCGATTGATTTTTAACCATTCGGGCTTTGGCGCCGTAAGCCCTGCTAAGTCCCTTAACTCTTTCAACCGTTGAATTTTATTTTTAATTTCAGTCATTACAATTATTTTTGCTCTTGTGCGGCAAGAATTTTTTTCAATGTCTTTTGCGCGCGATGTAAAAGCACGCGGGTGTTGATTTGCGTCTTGTTTAAAATTTCCGCGATTTCTCCGATGGAAAGCCCATCTATGAAGCGAAGCGTGATTGCTTCGCGATATTCATCTTTTAACAAACGCAAACTCTTTATTAAATTTTGCAACTCGTCTCTTGCTTCCAAATTTTTCTGCACAGCTCCCAAATCCGAGAGCTGTTCCAGCATATTTTCATCAAGCGCTTCAACTTTTACTTTCCTGTCGCGATAAAAATCTATCACTTTATTTCTTGCAACTTTGTAAAGAAGTCCGGCAAATTTTCTTACCTCGCGGCCGTTCCTGATGTGCTCCCAAACCTTTAAAAAAACTTCAGCGGTAATGTCTTCCGCGTCAGGTCCAGAAGATATTTTAAAATAGATAAAACGATAAATTCGCGGGGCGTACAAATCATAAAGTTCTCCAAACGCTTCTGGATCCTTTTTTACTTCCAACCGATAAAGCAGCCATTTTTCTTTTATTTGCGATTTGACTGACATGTAATAAGACGGAATTAAAAAGAAAATGTTACACCATTTTCTTGCCAATATATTATAAAATTCTTACTAATAGAATATTATAAGACCTACTGAACTTAAAAAGGATTATATCAAATGATTGGTTATAAGACAAGAAAAAATGCGGTCCGAAAGGATATGGACATCACACTATGAAACTGCGCTCCATAATTCATTATTGCGGCGATTTGCTCGTGTTTCATAAAAAAATAAACTCGCTGTATATTTAATACAGCTCGCTTATTTTTTTACTCCAACACTTCGCAACTCATCCACACTAATAAATTCTTGATGCAGTTTCATAGTGTGATGTCCATAATTGTCATTCCGACCCTCTCGACGGAGTTTATCCCGAGCGTAGTCGAGGGACTCGTGGCAGTCTCCCGCGGAAGAATCCATTAAATTATCTACGAGTATAATTAACCTTAAAATGAAATAAAAGGGATTCCTCGACTTCATTCGCTTTTGGCTTATTTCGCTCGGAATGACAAATCATAGAAATCCATCCTAAAATATATGCCAAAAATAAAAGCTATTTGTATAGATTAGTGTAGACAAATAATACAATTTATAAAAATAACCATTTAAGCTTAAAATGACAAAATTTGTATAGATTAGTGTAGACAAATATAAATGATTATTTCAAATGTCCAAAAACATCCTCCCAAGCCATTAAAATTCACATGAGCCATTAAACTGTCATCCCGAGCGAAGCCGAGGTATCTCTTTTAGCTAAATTAAGTGATTCACCCACTTCCACATCTCCAATCTTGACAATTTTCACCCCTTTTGTTATACTCTATTTGTATAGATTAGTGTAGACAAATATGAATGAAATCATAAGATTAACAATTTCAGAAGCAGCCCAGCTTTTTGGTGTAAACAGCCAAACAATCAGGCGCGCGATAAAAAACCAAGAAATCACTTACTCGGTGGTAAGGGGCCGCTATCAGCTTAATTTTGAAAGCGTCTTAAAATGGTCCCAAAAAAAACCTGCAATTAAAAACAAATTAGTTAAAAATGGCATCGGCCAATATGTGGATAAATGGAAAATAAAAAATCCACTTTACAGCCCTAACCCTGAGGCGATTAAAAAGAAAGAAAAAAAGGCAACTATAAAAAAAACCGCGTCTGAGAACGCGCCAAAGAACGCGATGGAAAAAAAGAAAAAAAATAACGCGCTTGAAAAAAACGCGTTGAAAGACACGCTGTTCAACGCGCCAGCGAATCCTCTGCCAGACACATCTGTTCGCGCCAGACAAACAAATGATAGCACAAGCCAAACCGACAATAAATAAATTGTCGGTTTTGCTTTTTTCTGATAAAATGAGAGTGTTGAATAATTCATCTGTCATTCCCGCGAAAGCGGGAATCCAGTCGCAATACAAGATAAATTAGCCAATTTTCTGGATTCCTGCTTTCGCGGGAATGACAAAACGGGACAAAAAATAAATTATTCAACGCTCTCAAAATAACAATAGCTAATAATTATCATCTTTTTTGATGACCCAATAAAATATATGCCAAAAAATACTTTTGAAAACAAACCGCTTGAAGGCGAAGTAGTGGAAGAAAAAACAAATGATGGCAAAAGCAACGAAGAGACAGCGGTTTTGAATCGAGCGAAAGCAAAAGAAATTGCTTATGATTCGCGCGAAAAGCAACGCGAAGCAACACACGAAGAGCCGCCCGAAGAGCCGCGCGAAGCAACGCGCGGCATAATTGCTCGCGAAGCAAACCGCGCGCTAAAAGAAAATCGCCCGAATATTTTCATAGGAACGCTCAATCTGGCAGGCGCGCCTCTAAAAGCAGTTACAGAACCTCTTAAAGAACATTATCAAAAAAAATATCACGGCCAATACAAGCACGCTAAAAAAATCTTCGCCTTGGATTTGTTTTTGGTCTTGGTGGCGATTACTCTTGGCATCGCCGCATTTTTATTGTTTTTCCTAACGCCGCAAAAAAATTATCTTGATATAAGCATCTCTAACGCTGACCAAATCAAAATCGGCGAAACGCGCGAGTTTCAAATCACTCTGGCCAACAACTCCGGCCAAGTATTGGAAAATCTTAAAGTATATTTTGAATTTCCCAAAAATTTTCTCATCAAAAACGCGCCGCAAAATTTTAACCAACAAGATGCATCTGTTTCTTTTGGGTACCTGCCGGAAAAAAATTTCGCCGAACTTACTTTCTTGGGACAAATCTGGGGAGCGCTCAACGAACGCGAACGGATATCCGCGCGTTCTGTTTTTTCAATCAAAGAAAAAATCAACGAACAAGTTTCATTTTTACAAATACCAATGGATAAAACCGTTTTAAAAACAGATTGGTCTCTCCCTGACAAAGTTTTGGCTGGTGAAACTTTTGACATCAACATTAATTATGAAAACGACTCATCTGAAACATTGGCAAGAGCGGTGATTGCGCCGACATTGCCGACAGATTTTCTTATCACAGCCGCAAACCCTGACATAACCGACGGCTATTTTGCGTTAAAAAATATTTTACCGCGCGCGAAAGGACAAATTAAAATCACCGGACTTATCAAAACTGTTCCAAAAAATACGTCAAACTACGCGGTAACATTGGAAACATTTTTAGAATACAATGAAAAACAATACAGGCAAAAATCATTTTTAAAAAACTTGGAAATCGCGCCGAATGGAACAGAGTTGTCTTTTTCAGTCACGGGACATGAGAATTTTTTTAAGCCGGGAGAAGAGGCGGAGGTAAATGTAAAATTGAAAAATTATTCATCTTACGACATGAAAGACATTGTATTAACGCTTCCGCTTCCTCCATATATAATAAAAGATAAAACCGCCAAAATAATAATTGACAAAAAACAACTGCCGGCTCTTGCGCTCCTGAAAAGAGGAGAAGCGCTGGAAGCAAACATGAAGTTTTTTTTAACAGATGATTCCGAGGCAATCGGGTCCTTGCCTAAAAATTTCTCATTGGAAATCCGCCCTGAAGCCGCTTTTGTCTTTGCTGGCGAGCAAGAAAAAGTTTTGCGCTCTTTTGCTCCGTCTCAACAATTCAAAATTTCAACCATTTTAAAACTTCACGCCGAGGCGCGATATTTTACTGACGAAGGAGACCAATTGGGCAGAGGCCCTCTACCGCCCAAAGTCGGCCAAACCACCAAATACTGGATTAGCTGGAGAATCACTGATTTCCCAAACGCGGTTAAAAATGTGGTAATCAAAGCGCGCTTGCCAGCAGGAGTCGCTTGGACAAATCGCGCCAATGTCTCAGAAGGCGAGCCGGTAAAATATGACGCCATCTCACGCACGGTAAGCTGGAAAAGCGATTTTATTGAAGCGACCGAAGGCAACTCCTGCCCGTGCGTTAGCATTGGTTTTGAAGTGGGGCTTACTCCTGATGAAAACGCGGCCGGCTCCGCGCCAACGCTATTGAATAACTTATCCATTGCCGCTACTGATATTTATACCGGAGAGTTAGTGGAAGAGCGAGCGGAAAATCTTACCACTAATCTAAAAAACGACCCATATGTTAAAGGCAACGGCGAAGTAGCAAGATAAATATTTGTTATTCCGATTAGTCAAAAGGGATTCCTCCACGGGAGCATGCCCCGAGCGAAGTATCGGTCGGAATGACAAAAGATTCATTGTCATTCCGAGCGAGCGAAGCGAAGTCCGCCCAATAATTGTCATTCCGAGCGAGCGAAGCGAAGTCGAGGAATCCCTTTTAGTCAAAATAAAATATGTATCTCATAATTTATTCCCTCCTAACCCTGATTGTTTTCTTTGTTTTTTGGCGCTTTCCAAAAATCGGAATTTATTTCGTTGCCGCCACCGCGCCTTTTTTGGGTTGGGTTTTGGATTTTTCCAGATTTACATGGACGCAAAATTTGCCAATTAAAAATATCCAAGCGCCAGTGGCTGATTTTTTCGCGCTCATTTTATTTAGCGCCTTTGCTCTGCGATTTTTTTTAGACAAATTCCGCAAAAAAAGGCGAACAGACATCGCCATTACCCTAAACGGCTCCGCTTTCCCATATTTCATTTTGTTTCTTTTTGCCGGATTATTGTCTTTAATCAATGTTCCTGCGGATAATTTGGCTGGAAGTTTTAAATATCTTTTGCGGCCAATCTTTTTCTTTTATTTAATGTGGCTCTTTTTACCAGTGGCTGTCATTGAAACAAAAAAAACTTTGGAACGAGTGGCGCATATAATGTTGGGAGCAGGCGCGGTGGCAGGCGTGTTTGGCTGGTTGCCTTTAATTTTTGGAGACGCTACTTTATATAATCTGCGAAGGTTGACGCCTGGAGCTCTTTGGGGCGTGGCGCCTTTAACTTTTAATCACAACATTTTAGCCGAAGCATTGGTCTTAGCAGTCCCGCTTGCTTTGTATTTTTTCAATAAAACCGCGGGCGCGGCGAACTCTACGGATATTGCGCGCGCTAATGGTATTGTTGGCGAGAATAGCATAGGCGCGGGCGCCGCGAATACCGCAAATGTTATTAGCGGCGCAAATGAGAATAGCGCAAATGCCGCCGGCGCCGCCAAAAAATATTATTTTTTGCTTTTTGTCTTTCTAATTATCACCGCTCTTTTAACATTTTCTCGCGCCGGCTGGATAGCTTTGTTGGCGGAAGTCATTACATACTTTTGGCTCGTCAGAACCAACTTTAAATCTGCCGAGCTATTAAAAAAAACCGGTGCCATAGCGCTTTTACTTTCGCCTTTTATCATCTACATGATAATTTTTTCCGCATCATCAATTGCCACATCTTCCAACACCACCAGATGGGATATGACGCAAATTGCATGGTTAAATTTTTCCCGCCACCCTTTGATTGGCAATGGTGTTGGAACTTTCACGACCTTGCTCGCTGACACGCGTCAATTTACAGTGGAATACGGCAATACGATTGAATCTCACGGCGTGATTCAAAAACTAATTTCCGAAACCGGACTTTTGGGATTGGTCGCTTTCTTTCTTTTCGTCTACGGAGTGATAGCCAAACTTTATCCTTTGGCCAAATCTGGTAAAGAAGGCGGGTTGGGAATGTTTTTGTTTTTGGGTTTTATCGGTTCTTTGATTTTTCAATTATTTAACACTTCTTATTTTAATCAGCATCTGTGGCTGGTAGCTGGAGTTGGGCTGGCGGCCGCAAAAATTTTAAAAAAAGACGATTTAGCATAATTCAGAATAACGACACAAAGGAAATTTTTAAATAATCAAAAATCATGCAAAAAAAAATCAAAATAATATTTGTCACCGCGGCATTAGAGGTTGGCGGAGCGGAAAAATTTCTGTTGGATCTTTTGTCGCGCCTTGATCGCGGCCGTTTTGAACCGATTTTGGCCACGGTGGTTGGCAGTGGAAAGCTGGAACCGAATTTTCGCGCGCTTAACCTTCCTATATATATACACGGCAGGCGACGGATAAAATACCTTGGCGGCCTTGTCCAATTTTGGCAACTTTATAAATTATTTAAAAAAGAATGTCCAGATATTGTTCATACACAATTATTCGCGCCTGATTTGTGGGGGCGTTTGGCCGCGCGAACGGCTGGCGTTAAAGTAATTATCACCACCGAGCAAAATATCAATGTTGACCAAAGCGCCTTGCGCGAGTGGCTAAAAAAACTTACTTATAAATTAACAACGCGCGCGGCAGCTATTTCTTTAGCTGTTAAAAATTATATGATTGCTAAATATGACGTGCCAGCGGAGACGATTGAAATTATTCCAAATGATGTGGATTTTGAAACATTGGAAAAGAGAATGGCGGAAGCAAGAGTGTTTGAAGAAGCTGGAGATAAGAAAAGAGAAGCGGACGGCGCGGAAGCGAAAACAACTAAAATAATTTTAACAGTCGGGAGGTTGGTTTTACAAAAAGGCCAAAAATATCTGATTGAAGCTTTCTCTAAATTGCGCGATAAGGAAAATTTAGAATTATGGATTATTGGCGAAGGACCATTGGAAAAAGAATTGAAAGGGCTTGTTAAAAAATACTTGATAGAGGAACAAGTGAAATTTTTAGGCGTTCGCTTTGATGTGCCGGAGCTTTTGGTCCGCGCGGATTTGTTTGTTTTCCCATCTCTATGGGAGGGCTTGGGCATAGCTGTTTTGGAAGCGGCTGCGGCGCGCCTGCCAATTATCGCCTCAAAAATTGACGGCATTTTAGATATTATTGAAGATGATAAAAGCGGCATCTTAACTCCGCCGCGCGATGTTGGCGCGCTTACCGAGGCAATGAAAGAATTATTAAATAATCCTTGTAAGGCGCGCGAATTTGGCGACGCGGCTTACAAACATGTAAAAGAAAATTTTGACATTAAAATAGTAACGAAAAAATATGAAATGATGTTTGAGAAAATTTTGGAAAAAAATTAAAAACACATAATTAAACTGAAAATAAAAACCTATGCGAATTCTTCAAATAAACAAATTCTTTTACCGCAGAGGCGGGGCGGAAACGCACATGCTTGATTTAGCCGAACTTTTAAGAACCTGCGGGCACAAGGTTGGTTTTTTCAGTACCAAGGGACAGAACACTTTGCCAACGCTTTATGAAAAATATTTTATTCCGGAGATTGATTTACGCGCGCCAAAAAACCCATGGCAAAAAATAAAAATGGTTGAACACATTTTGTATTCAATTCCCGCGGCGCGCAATTTAAAAAAATTACTTACGGATTTCAAGCCGGAAGTGGCGCATCTTCACAACATTTATTATCACATATCCCCTTCCATCTTGCCGGTGTTGAAAAAAAACAAAATCCCGACTGTTATGACTTTACACGATTACAAACTGCTTTCGCCAAATTATCAATTATTCTCGCGCGGCAAAATAGACGAGTCATCAACAGGCGGACACTATTTTAACTGCGTTAAAAATCGTTGCGTTTTTAACAGTTTTTGGCCGAGTTTAGCAGGCTCTTATGAAGCATGGTTTAACGCCAAAAAATATATCAACGCTATTGATTTATTTATCAGCCCAAGCCGCTTTTTAAAAAACAAATTTGTGGAATATGGCTGGCCGGAAAATAAAATAGAGATTTTACCGAACTTTGTCTTTCCTAAAAATCCGCTTGGCGCGGAAAAGGAAAAGGAGGACGTACAAAATGAAAAACAAGAGGAAAAAAATGAAAAACAAGAGGAAAAATTTGGAGATTATCTTTTATATTTTGGCCGGCTATCTGAAGAAAAGGGGCTGAAAATTCTTTTGGCCGCGTCGCGTCTACTGCCAAATATCCCAGTTCATATTGTTGGAACAGGGCCAATGAATAATGAACTTTTTAACGAAATAATTTTGAAACAAATAAACAATGTAAAACTTTTGGGATACAAAAGCGGATTAGCTTTGGAAAAAGAAATCATAAATGCTAGAATGGTTGTTTTACCATCAATTTGGTATGAAAACTCCCCTCTTTCCGCCTTAGAAAGCATGGCTTATGGCAAATGTTTAATCGCTTCTAAAATCGGCGGGATTCCTGAAATTATTGAAGATAACAAAAATGGAATTCTTTTTGAACCGGGCAATGCCGAGTATTTAGCTGTTCAAATAAAAACAATTTGGAATGATGAAGAAAAAATAAAAACGTTGGGACTCGAGGCGAAAAAATATGTTGAGGAAAACAGAAGTCCTGAAAGATATTATGAAGGGTTGATGAAGATTTATAAAAAAATAACCTTGAATTACAAAATGGATTGACTATTAATTATGCCATTTCTAAAAATCATCAAAACCATAAAAAGCGCGACAATACTCCTTCTCATCGGAGCGATTTTAACGCCGTTTGGATTTAACTCGGCTATAAATTTAAAAGGCGATTTTCCAAAACGGGCGAATTATTATCTTTCCTGGGATTTGTCAGATGAAACAGCCGCTGATTTGGCAAAGTGGGATTTGGTGATTTTGGATATGGAACATCAGAACAAAAACAAAGCAAAAATAGAAAAGATGCGCCAACTTAACCCAAAAATCATTATTCTTGCCTATGTTGCCGCGCAAGAATTGCGCGATGACGCAATCCAATTAAAACAATACGCTCCGCTAAGGGCGCGCTTGGCTGAAAATATAAAAGACTCGTGGTGGCTTAAAGATTCTTCAGGCGGACGAATCAGTTGGTGGCCGGGTGCGCATATTTTAAACATCACAGCCGACGCGCCCAAAGTTGACGGAAAAAATTGGGGCGATTTTTTGTCTGATTTCATCTCTTTGGAAATTCTTTCTAGCGGCGTCTGGGACGGAATCTTTTTTGACAACACTTGGAATTCTTTAACGGAAAAAACAGGCGTCAACTTGGATATAAACGGAGACGGTGCGGTCGAAACCAGCGAAGCCGTTGAAAATTCTTATCGCGCCGGAATGAATGCTATGATTATCCGCTTGCGGCAAAACATTGGCTCAAACTATATTTTAATGGGCAACGACGGAGAAACTTATACTTCCCTTAATGGAATGCTCTTTGAAAATTTTCCTTCCGCCCGCGGTTGGAACCGTATGATGCGAGATTACACCAACTTCCAGACGCGTTCTGTCGCGGAACCACGCTTTTCAATGCTTAACGCCAACACTAAAAATGAAGGCGAAGCAAACGAATACAAAAAAATGCGCTTTGGTTTAGGCAGCGCGCTTTTGGGCAACGGTTATTATTCATTTGATTTTGGCGACCGCGACCATGGACAAACATGGTGGTATGACGAATATGATATTCCTTTGGGCGTGCCAACAGGCAATGGTTATCTTATAAAAAATCCCAAAGCCGAATTTAACGCGACTGGCGTTTGGCGCCGAGATTACACTGCTGGCGTAGTTTTAGTTAACTCAGGCGCTTTTGCGGAAACCGTGAATATGGACGCGGAATTTGAAAAAATCAAAGGAACGCAGGATATAAAAATCAACAATGGATTGATTGTCTCGGCAATTACCATACCGGCCCAAGACGCGATAGTTCTATTGCGGCCGATAAATCAAATCAGCGGGGCATTTTTCAAAAACGGCGCGTTTGCCAAGACATTAAGCGGTTCTGGCGCAAATCTACGCAACGGTTTTTTTACTTATGATGATAAATTCAAAGGCGGCGAATGGGTCTATAACGATGCCGCCATAACCATTGCTACTGAACGCGGCGCGATTAAAATTTTTAGCGATGGCAAACTTACGGCTGAATTCACGCCTTTTGTAAAATACACCGGCGAGCTTTCTTTGTCTTTGGCTGATATTGACAAAAATGGAGAAAAAGAAATTATCGCCGCTAAGCAAACATCAGGCAATGAAGTAAAAATTTTTACTCTTGACGGACAGCTGAAAAAAACTTTTGCCGCTTTGCCTTTTTGGCATAAAACTGGCATATCCGTGACTGCTGCGGATTTCAACAACGACGGCAACATAGAAATAGCAACTGCTTCGCCAAAAAATAGTTCCTTAATCAGGATTTTCAGTCCAACTGGAAAACTTCTTTCCGGAGGATTTTACGCCTTTGGCAAAAGCGCAAAATATGGAATAAATCTGGCAAGTGGAGATATTAACGGAGATGGGAAATTTGAGATTATCGCTGGCGCGGCAACAGGCAAACCGGAAATAAGAATTTTAAATGATAAAGGCAAACAAATGTCGGCCGGATTTTTAGCCGGCTCAGCCCGCGTCAAGACCGGCGTTAAAGTAAGCTCTGCTGATATTGATTTGGACGGCCGCTGGGAAATTATAGCTTTGACAGGCAATGTTTTTGGCGCAGTGGTAAAATGATATGGCTACGCCTCTTAAATATTTTTGCTCCAAGCCAGCCGATATTGCCAAATCTGAAAATCTTAAGCGCAGTTTCATAGTGTGATGTCCACTCCGAGCCATAAACACAAAAACGCCAGCTGTGGATAACTGTATTGACAATGTATATACAATGTTATATAATTAAATTATTATTACTTTTTAATTTTTTCAAATATGTCCAATATTGTTCAATTGCGCGTTGACGCGAAAACTAAAAAAAGGGTGGCAAACATTTTTGCAAACCTTGGTTTGGATTTAAGCACCGGTGTAAAAATTTATTTTCAACAAGTTATACGACAGAGCGGCATTCCTTTTCCATTAATCACGGCGAATGGTTTTACGCTGAAGGAAGAAGAAAAAATTTTGCGAGAGTCAAGACAAACAATGAATGCTTATGCTTCTGGCAAACAACATCCAGCCAAAAATTGGCACGCTGCTAAAAAAGAAATTTTGGCCGGATAAATTTATGCGGTATCGACTGCTTTATTCAAAACATTTTGTTCGTCAATACCGAAAATTAGCGCGTTCAGGTAATAAACATGCTTTATTAGCTCTTGATAAAGTCGTGATAAGATTGGAACGCGGAGAAATTCTGTCTTCTAAAAATTACAACCATCGACTGACTGGTAATATGGCCAATTTTTATGAATGCCACGTATTACCCGATTGGTTGCTTATCTATCGGATTTACGAGGATATTCTTGTTTTGGAATTAATCGCCACAGGCACTCATTCTGAATTGTTCAAATAAAAAAACCAAAAAAACGCAGAGATGTTCCCGCGTTTTTTATTGGTCTTTTTGCCAAATCCGCTTTTAGGGTCTATTTGCCAAATATCATTATGCTTTTATCCCTATCTTTTTCACTTTAAAGTTTGGAATTAATTCTTCTGATTTTTCTTTGGACAAAAAGAGCATCTTGTAAAAATTTTCCAATTTTTCATAAGACAATTCCCAATTGTATTCACGCTCAACTTTTTGCTTGTTGCAGATGCCGTTAACGCGGCAAATTTCCGGATTGGCAAGCGCCCAAAAAAACGCGGCCATGAGACACAATGAGTCGCCTGCTTTGAACAAAAATCTTTTGTCAGAAATCAATTCCATATGCTCTAAAATGTTAGAAGCGATAACGGGACGAGCATAACTCATCGCTTCCAAAACAACCAAAGGCAGACCTTCGGACAATGAAGGATGAACAAACAATTTTGCGTTGCTAAACAGCGCTGATAAATCTTTGCCTATTTTCCAACCGATAAAAACAATATCCTCGCGGCCGTCAACTAAGGATTTCAAATATCTTACATAATTATCTGTTTCAACTCCTTCTCCAACAATCGCCAATTTCAATCCGTTATACAAATTGCGGGAATCACTATCTTTCAAAAATTTAAACGCATCAATCAATTGATGAGTGGCCTTGTGTGAAACCAAGCGGGAGACGGATAAAATATAATTTTCTTTTTTCAAACCCAAGCCAGCCAATATTGAAAAATCTTTAATTTCCTCGTCCGCGTTCACGCCATTTGGAATATAAACCGCGTCGCGGCCATATTTTTCTTTAACATATTTTTTTAATGTTTTGGAAACCGCGATTGTTTTATGAGGAAACCAACAAGCGGCGCGTTCACCAAAAGCCAGCATCAAACGCGCGAACAAACCCCACTTGCCGTGAAGACGGTCTTGACAATGAAAAGTTACCACCACTTTGACAGAGGGTTTAAAAATTCTGGGAAGCCAAGCCAATAAGGCCGGGCCGACGCCGTGATAATGAATCACGTCAAAGTCCTGGCGTAATGCGTCTAAGGTGGCAGTGAGAGTGCCTGTTATGGCATCTAAATTTTTTGTATGAATGGATTTGGTGTAACGCAAATCAATCCCTTTGTAGACGGGATTTTTTGAACCGGTATACCATTCGCGGCAGTAGACAGTTACGGTATGTCCGCGTTTGACCAAACGGACGGCTAATTCTTCAACATGACGCTCAACGCCGCCATAAATTGTTGGCAAACCTTTTTGTCCGATAAACGCTATTTTCATAAAAATCTTGGCTAAATTGATTAAGCGCCCCAGCCAATAAGGCCTTAAATAAGCGCTTTTGGCCAATAAAACAGGCGCGAATCAACTTATTTCAGAACTACATATTATAGCACAGATTTGTTTCCTTGTCAAGAGATTAAATGTGTGGCATAATATAGACATCACATTCCAAAATCGGACTCCAAGACCTGCTAATATGAATCTAAATAAAAAGATTTTGGCGCAAATTGCCAAAAAATACCATCTTAAACAAATACTTTTGTTTGGTTCGCAGGCATCCGGTCAAAAAACCGTTGAGAGCGATTTTGATATTGGCGTGCTGGCCGAAAAAAAATTATCTCCCAGTCAAAATGAAAATTTGCTTATTGATTTAAGTCAAAAACTGCGCCTGCCAATCCAAGATATTGATTTGACGCTCCTTAATAATGCCTCGCCGCTTTTGCTTTATCAAAGCGTAAAAAATGCCAAACTTTTATATGGCCGGCCAAAATTTTTTACATCCTTCCAACTATACGCCATCAAACGATTTCAAGACCATCAAAAATTTTTAAAACTATTGGATAATTATTTGCAAAAACAGTATGCTTGACAAACATCTTATCAAAAAGAAAATTGTCCTGATTGACCAATATCTTAAAGAATTGCAACCACTTGCCAAATTAACTTTGAAACAATTTTTAGACGATTACAAAATCTACCGCACCACTGAGCGCAATCTGCAATTAATAGTGGATACAGCAATTGATATCAACAATCATTTGATAATTTCCAGCCAATTGCCGCCGGCTGAAGATTATTATCAATCTTTTATTCAACTTGGCGAATTGAAAATTTTTCCGGCCGAGTTTGCCAAAAAAATTGCCAGATCAGCTGGCTTGCGCAACCGTTTAGTGCACGCCTATGAAAATATTGACTTGGTAAGAATCTTCCGAGATTTAAAATTTGATCTGCGCGATTATCAAAAATATAATCGATATATTTTAAAATATATCGACAAAAAAAATAGATAATTTAAGAGATTCCTCGGCGGAGTTTATCCCGAGCGCAGTCGAGGGGCTCAAAATGACAGTTGAAAGGATTTCTCATTGGTAATTATTCAACACTCTTAATTTATAAAAAAAGAACCCTTGGGAAGAGCTTGCGTTAAGCAAGATTCCCAAGGGTTTTTAGGCCGCTCAATCAGCAAGGCGATAGACGCTATGCCGATTTTACGGAAGGATTTGCCCCATCCTTAGAGGGTGAATAAGCCGCGGTAAAACGCTGGCGACTAAGGCACAACACAGGAAAGCGACAGGGTGTAGCTTCCCTGATTTCCAGCGAACCCGTCCACCGCCAGGAAGTAGGTCTTCCCTGCTGTGAACGAGAAACTCGCCGCGTTGTTGCCCCATCCGACGCACCGGTTGGCCTGGCAGACATCTTCCAAAACGAAGATGTCAAGGTCGGCCGAAAGGCCGGAAAGAACCGCCTGGGCAGTACCGCTCGTTGCCGGGGTGAAGCGGTAGAACCGCTCCGGGCCGCTCTCATCCAGAGCGGCGCAGGAATACCCCGAAATGAGGTTGGTATAGCCCACCGTGGTGCCGCTCTTGCTCTGGGCGCAGGAGATGATCTCCTGCGTGGAGCAGGTAGAGAGGCAGTTGGTGGCGAGGCGGCAATCCGGGTCAGCGCAGTCCACCAGAGAGTCGCCGTCGTCGTCCACGCCATTGGAGCAGTTCTCCAAAGGCGACTGGCAGGCGACCGCGCAATCAGGGTCGGCGCAGTCCACCAGAGAGTCGCCGTCGTTGTCCAGACCATCATCGCAGTCCATCTCCTTGCAGGAGATCTGGACATTGAAGACAGCCGAGGCGCCAGCAAACCCATCCACCACGATGTAGAGGGGCGAATTCGCGTCCGTGACCGTGTAGGCCGCGGCCGTATAACCCCAGGACACGCAGGTGGAAACATCGCAGGCGCCATTGAGCATGAAAACATCCAGATTTGCGGTGGCCGGATTGATACCCACCGGCTTTGCCGTAACCTGCACGCCATTCATGCCCGTCTGGAAGACCAATACCTTTTCGCCGCCGCTCTCGTTCAGGGTCGGCTTGCAGGAGTAACCAGTGAGCCAGCTCGGCGGCGCGTTGGTGAACTGGCCATAGGTCTGCCCGCATTCCGCGTTCTCAAACGCGGTGTTGCAGGAACTGCAAGCGTCACCCTCGTCCGTCTGCCCGTCGCAATCGTTGTCCAGTTCGTCGCAAAGTTCACGAGCGCCTGGATAGACATTGGCGTTGGTGTCGTCACAGTCGCCCATCACTATGGAGGTGTAGGGCGAAACAGTGTTGCACAGGCATTTGGAGTTGCCTGCCACGCCATAAGAATCGCCATCGGCGTCCTTGTAGTAGGTCACGCAACCAGTGGCGTTCTCCTCGTCCGTCTGCCCGTCGCAATCGTTGTCTGCGTTGTCGCAGACCTCTGGCGTCGCGCCAGTCAACGGGTTGCAGGTGTTACCACCCCAGACACCGGCCGAGCAGGTCTCGGTACCAGTGTTGCCAGAGCAGACGCCAACACCGCAAGTGGAGACGCGGGTCAATCCCTCGTCCGTCTGCCCGTCGCAATCGTTGTCTGCGTTGTCGCAGACCTCTGGCGTCGCGCCAGTCAACGGGTTGCAGGTGTTACCACCCCAGACACCGGCCGAGCAGGTCTCGGTACCAGTGTTGCC